>Ga0172380_10001700_pt1 | contig 37460 bp, 51 predicted proteins | sample Leawe162metaG_FD_119747 | JGI IMG/M metagenome (GOLD analysis project Ga0172380, IMG submission 119747) | Leachate microbial communities from a municipal landfill in Southern Ontario, Canada - Leachate well 162 metaG | ecosystem: Engineered > Solid waste > Landfill > Unclassified | place...
ATAGAAGACGACAAAAAAGCAAGAGAGAAAGAGGAGGCAGACCTTGCAGAAGAGAAAGAGAGAGAGGAAAGAAACAAGATAAAGCTAGAGAGAGCAGAGAAGTATAGAAACTGGAGAGAGCAATACGGATGGACAGAAGAGACAAAGGCTGAATGGTATGAGAAGGTGGAAGGAGAAGGAGATCAAAAGGTGGTTATACTATTTAAAAAAGTAAGTGAGTTTCACCTAAACTAACCATATGAAAATACTTAAAGCAATTCAATTCTCGGCATACATTATAACATTGATTTCAACCATATTATTCTTAATATCCATGTTCGGTATAGTGTGGTTCTCAGATATGACAATAATGTGGCTAAAAATAATGACAACCTGCATACTTGTAATAATTATATGTTGGTTCATAATAGGAGTATTTGAAGACGATTTATCCGGTAAGTTTAAGAAATACTAAACATATGAAAGAACACTGCGAACACTGTGGCCAAAGCATAGGATATGACTCGAGCGTTTCAAAAGGTACTGTATGGGTGTTGAAAACCATATACCAAAAAGTCGCAGAGAAAAATGTCAATGCTGTCCACATAGAAAAAGAACTTGTGCAGACAGGAAGACTGACAGGAAATCAGGGAAGAAACTGCATACACATGGTGCGCCTTGGACTGATCGCGCACATAGACGGAGAGCCGGGGAACTATTGCCTCACGAGAAAAGGGGTAGCTTTCCTAAATGGAGACGCGATACCGAAGAGAGTGTCGGTATCAAAGAAGACAATCGACCACGGATCCGTGACGACAACAGCGTCCGATGAGACGTGTGTTATACAAGACTTTAATCGGAAAGGTGAATACTGGGAGGTTCCAGGATTTGAAATCCAGGAAGGACGGATCATACAACCGAACGTAGTAGAAATATAATGGCACTCACAAAACCAATACCAAAACAGCTGAGAGATGAGATGGAAGCTGATCAGTTTTATCAGCGGTGTTGTGCAACAGGAGTGAAGGGTGGACCAGGAATAAAGATAGACTGGCACCACAACTTCACAAGCTATCAGCATGGTAATAAGGGAAGATTGAATGAGAAGTGGTGCATACTCCCATTACTGGATACCGTCCACAGAAAGGCAGACACACGAGAGGTAAAGGAATACCTCGATTGGATCATGCTGAACCGTGCTGACAACGCGACGCTGAAGAAGTGGAGCAAGGTAGAAGACCTTATACAAAAAAGAAACAGACTCAATAAAAAATATGAAAACAAAAAAAATCACCCTATACTATAGCGTCACATCACGAGAGGTAAAAGCTCCCGGACCAGGAGACATGAACAGAAAAGACTACTGGATAAAAGAACTGCAATCAACAGTGCAGTCAGACTGGCAACCGAAGACGGTCCGGGTAACATATGAGGTTTATGATATTGAAGTAGACAAGATGAGAAAGTTTCTGAACGGTCCGGTGATTGAATACTGGATCATACAGAGCCAGGAGATCCACACAGGAGACATAGACAGTCGAACAAAGAAACTCGGAAGAGAAACATTATTCGACAAGGCACTGGGATATGACGTGCAGCTTGTGAACGGCTCAGCGAGACGACGAAGAAGCACGGCAGACTTTACACAGGTGCAAGAGATGCATGACTTCTTGGAGATGTTGCGAGAGACAGAGTTCGAGCCGAATGGTTACGAGTTCCCGGACAGCGAATACTTCTGGAAAATGTCAGACGCATACGGATACGACGGAGCAAAAGGAGAGGCACTCAAGCAGTTGCAATCAAGAATGAGAGCGAGACTCGGCACACAATAGTTATACACATTTGCAAAGTTTGCATGGGTAGGCTCAGTGGTAGTATAATAAAAGAGTGAAGTAAAAACTCACGGAGCAAACATATGAAATACACACCCGATTTTTTAATGAAGCCATACCTAGTACATGCGTGCGAAGGTCTAAGACCAAGCGACAGTGATGTCTACGCAGTCATATACTGGTTTGAAAAGATGAGAGGAGAAAAATGTACGGCAAGCAATAAGACGATCGCAGAAATAGCGAGACTCCAAGAGCGAACCATACGAGCAGCCCTCGACAGACTTGAAAAGAATGACTTCATAGAAAGGGTGTACGAAGACAAGGAGAGAAAGAAGAGAACGGAGATACGAACGAAGGTACACATGAACAAGATACCAGAAGATAAAAAATACGCACAGACAGGAGGACAAAGTGCAACTATGAAAAAATTAGACAGGAGAGATTTAGTAGGATATAAAGTTGAAATTACAAGCGACATAATGAAACCAGGTTCAATTATTCAAATGGATACAATCGAAAGGGATATGAAAGAGCTTACTATAATGAACCCGACACCAGGAGAGATAGCACACGACTTCTTCTCAAAAGAAAGTTTATACCGAGAGAAGATCCTGCAAGAGATTGCAGATCACACAGGCGCACCGATGAACCTTGTCAAAGAAGAAGCTCGAAAGTTCTTCGCATACTGGACGGAACCTACGAAGAGCGGAAAGAAGCAGCTATGGGAAACAAAACCTACGTTTGAAATCAAGAGAAGATTATATACCTGGTTCCAAAAATCAAACAAGTATAATAGCCCAGATAAAAAACGCACTGGGGCGGGAGTAACAATATGAAAAACGATATAGTAACTTACGAAGACAAAAAGATAGTTCTCATGAAGAGCGGACTGATACATTGGGTGACGGAAGCAACAGGAGAGAAGATGTCGAACCACATGGCAAACCAATCAGGCCACAGCTTCATACGGGTGATCGAGCTAGATAACATCACAATCAACACGGCGGAAGTAGAAGGCATATACAATCACCAACAGTACACAGACCTATGCAGAGTGAAGAGCGGAGAGTGGCAATGCTCATACGGAAAGTGGCACAACAAGAAAGCGGAGTGCAAATGCAAGGAAGACAAATACCTCGAGGACCAGAAAAGAAAACAGCAAGAGAAGGAAGCAGAAGAGGACGCGGACATGACGCCGGAAGAGAAAGCAAAGAACGCCGACGCATTCATCAGACTTACAGAGATGGCTGCACTCGACGGTCCGGGAATGTTCCGGGACATGTTCACAAGAAAGAAAGACCCGAAGATCATGAGAAAGAGTACGGTCGATTTATGGGAAGAGAGAAACCACAAAAAGGCAGACACTGCCTGGATACCAAATTATAAATAATCAATACAAAACATATGTCAGACATAAACGAAGTAGAAACAGGAACACCATCAACAACACTAGTAGATAGATTTGATGAGCTAGAGAAAACAATGGAACGCAACATTGCGAACTCGCTTATACAGCTACATTTCCATGAGATAGGAACACCACAAGAACTTATGGAATACTACGGATGGACTGAACAGTTCGAAGAACACGAGCGAGCCAAGCTAATCAATGACACATTGAAAAGACTGGATCAAGAGCAAGCAATACTTAGATTTTACCAAAACAATAATCAAATACTAAAACAAAAATATGGAGAAAAAAAACCGACTGGAGACCTTGGTCTCACTGCACAACGAACAGATAGAGAAAGTAATCAACCGGGAAGTATCACTGGACCTGTTGAAGGAGATGGAACTGGACAGAGTGCTGACAGTAGTACCGGACATGGAGAACTTCACGACGAAGCCGATCACGGTTCGAATGAGACTGAAGGAGATGCAGGAAGCGTACGAGATGGACTCGGCGAGACTGATATTACTGGTTAAGAAAATAGAAGAAGAAAAACAATCAAAACTATAACATGATCAAAAACATCACATGGACAATTGAAAAGCGAAAGGTTGCTGACTTGAAAGAGGCAGACTATAACCCACGCAAGATGACTGAACAGGAAGAGCGAGACCTAGAGGACTCAATCGGAGAGTTCGGTGCTGTGATACCAGTGGTCATAAACGTAGGAAAGAGACTGAACATATTGATCGGTGGACATCAACGTACAAAGCTATACAAGAAGCAAGGCATACTCGAGGTGGACGTTATGGTTCCAAGCCGGGAGCTTTCGCTTGCAGAAGAGAAGAGACTGAACCTGCGTCTCAACAAGAATACAGGATCATGGGACCAGGAGAAGCTACGAGAAATGGGACTGGACCTACTGCTTGATGTCGGCTTCGGAGACGAAGACCTTCAAGTATTCTTTGACGACGTTGATGTGATAGACGACAGCTTCAATACCGGCAACGCGATAAAGGAAATCAAAAACCCCACAGCAAAGCCGGGAGACAGATACATGCTTGGAGACCACATACTTATGTGCGGTGACTCGACAAACATCGAGGACGTACACAAGCTTATGGGAGACGATCATGCCGACATGATATTCTGTGACCCGCCTCTTACGATCAAGAACGAGGGACACATGACGCCAAAGAAGAAAGAGAAAAGCGAGCTTGGAGACTACGCCGCATTCATAGACAAGACTATGGAAAACGCAATGACATACAGCAAGCCAAACTTTCATATGTTTTACTGGTGCGGGGAAAAAGACATCTGGCTTATGCAAACACTCATGAAGGAGCGAAAGCTTACAAGTGACAGGGTTTTGATATGGATAAAGAGTGACATGCAGATCACTCCGAAGAACGCATTCAACAAGGCATACGAGGCGATCGTGTACGGAACGAAAGGAAACCCATTCGTCAACAAGGACATCAAACACTTAAGTGAGGTGATGAACAAGGAGGTGGACTCGGGCAATCAAATCCAGGAGGACGTGTGGGAATTCATAAACATACTGATAGACAAGAGCGACCGAAAGGACGCGTACGATTACAAGTTCCAAAAGCCGGTGACACTGCTAGAGAAACCGCTGAAGAGATGCACAGCTCCAGGACACATAGTCATGGACTTATTCGGCGGGTCAGGAAGTACATTGATCGCGGCACAACAGCTGAACCGACACGTCCGAGCGATGGAAAAGGATCCTATCATGGTAGACGTTATGATAAGACGTTGGGAAGAGTTTACAAATCTAAAAGCTAAAAAAATATAATATGAAAACAGAATACCCATCAACATACTTAGTATGGGACCTGGAAACATCAGGTTTACAAAAAGAAAATTGTCAGATACTCGAGATAGGTTGCGCGCGAGTCGACTTCGGCGGACAGATCAAGGAGCGGAAGAGTTGGATACTTAACCACAGCATAGAGATACCGGAGAAGATCACAGAGATAACAGGTATCACGAAGGAACTGATAGACAAGGAGGGAGTGGAACCGAAGGCAGCATTCAAAGAGTTCTTGGACATCATACTTTCATACCAGGACAGAGCGCACCTTACGCACAACGGAATACGGTTCGACATAGAGTGGTTGGCGTATCACATCGCGAAGACATTCGGGTGGACGGTAGGTCAGCACAAGGACTTCTTAAATGTATTGCACAACACAGCAATCGACACGGCAGTATTCATGAAGGCAAAGAAGCTGAAGATGGACCGGAAGTGGAATGAGTCATACTCGGACTTTGCAAAGCGAGTGATGAACGTGTTCGCGAAAGGAGTGACATACAACGTGAAGGTGTGCTGCGAGGAGTTGGGAGTGGACATGGAGAACATTGCACAGCATAGAGCATTGGGAGACGTCGAACTCACAAATGAGATTTATAAAAAGCTAATGGCTCAATAATTTATGTCATCAATTGAAATAAATAAATACAAAATGGACGGAGTAGAATACGAAGTATCATATGACTACCCGCCAATATACTGGAAGGTTCATGAGAAGTGGGGTGTGAGATGGGGAGATGGAAAAGTTGTCATGGTGTATGGAAATACTATACATCAAAGCTTCGGAGAGGCCATGGATGAAGACTTGCTAGTTCATGAGATCGTACACATCAAACAACACGCAGCATATCCAGGAGGACCCGCAGCATGGTGGGAAAGATACCTCGATGATCAAGACTTCAGACTAAGCCAGGAGATCGAGGCATACAGAAAGCAATACGAATGGTCCAAAGAACACCTGAACAGCAAGACGAGAAAGGATATATTAAATCATTGCGCTGCTACATTGTCATCACACCTATATGGAAACATGGTGACATACGAGGAGGCAAAGAAATTAATCACACAAAACATATGAAAAAGAAAACAATACAACCAGGAGAAATATACAAGCTCGGCAATCACGTGCTTATTTGTGGATCCTCAACAAATGAAAAGCATGTAGCCGAACTGATGAAGCATGCAGGAAAGGTTCGTATGATCCTCACAGACCCACCATACGGAGTGGGATACGTGGAAGGAAAGAAGGACTTCGCAAAACTCGGCAAGGAGAACGTGAAGGTAATCATGAACGATCACTTGCAGACAGAGGAAGAGTACGCAAACTTCACGGACGCATGGATGTCAGCAATCAAACCGTACCTCGACACATACAACGCATGCTACATATTCAACTCGGACCTTATGTTTAGAGCGCTCCGAAACGGAATCGACCAGGCGGGATTTTACTACAGTCAAATGCTCATATGGGTGAAGAACACGGTAGTGATGGGACGGAAGGACTACCTGCCAATGCATGAGGTCGCGGCCTACTGTTGGTATGGAAGACACAAGATGAACCGGCCGAAGGGAAAGACTGTACTGTTCCACCCAAAGCCTGCATCATCAAAGCTCCACCCGACAATGAAACCGGTAGGGATACTCCGAAAGATACTGCCGAACAACACGAAGGCGGGAGAATGGGTATACGATCCGTTCGGAGGGTCAGGTTCGACACTCATGGCATGCGAGCATATGGGAAGATACTGCGCCATGGTTGAGTTGGACCCAGGATACTGCTCGACAATCATAGAGCGGTGGGAAACATTAACAGGTAAAGAAGCAACAAAACTATGATAAAAACAATCAAAATCACATACATAAAATACAACAAGATAAAAGAAAAGACTGTCGTGTCAGGCATGAATGAAATCATGCAGTCAGTGAACTACAGCGGAGAGTACATAATGCCTGATGAGATTATTAAAATAGAAGTAATGCCAGAAGCAAACTAATGAAAATCACACAACGAGTCATAACGGATCCTAGAGAGGTCCAAAAAAAGATGATAGAATTAAACAAGGAACTAAAGAACTTTGAACTGTACATCAGAATGAATAAGAAGAAGGGGATGTACAACATATTCAGAACGCATGAGGAGCGAGCAATCATAGACGTGATGAACATGGTTCGGCGGGAGATACTTCGGATACAGCAAATGTTAGAGAGACAGGCAGTCGACGGATTGGTTACAGAGTCACTAGAGAAGGCGGGCTTCAAACCCGATTAATAATTTAATTTAAAACAAACATATGGAAACAAACACACACATATACGAACTGCATAACTTCGAAGGAGATACAAAACAAGTAATATACTTTATTAAAAAAGAAGTTGACGCAGAAGGTAATGTAAAGACAGTACAAAACGGTACAACAAACGAAGACGTATTGAATATGATTGTGCATAGATTGGAAGACTTGAACAAGAAAATGGAAAGTCATTACAATGTAAATGCTATCAATCATATCAAAGAAGCGTTGGATCAACTGAACCGAAGAACAGCTGACAGACTACAGAGAGGAGTAGAAGGCACACATCAAGAATAAAAAGCATGCGGGCAGGACACGGAACGGCGGTAGGTATTATGAGAACCTCCTACGGTCCGTACCTTGCCCACATGAAAATCAAATGCGTGCGAGCAGGATATCATACTGGAGCCAGGGTTACATGTACATATCCAGTATGACACCCTGCTTACACAGCAGGCGATATGCATATCGATTTTTTGCCACAAGGCAAGTTTCAGATCGGGGGAAGTAGTATGGCCCCCGGTTGGTCCAGTAACTCATGGGTCAGAGTACCACCTGGTTATATTTTCTGAGGAGTGAATGTAACCGGTTGGGTGAATGAGGTTCGAGTCCTCACTGGTCCGCCAAATTAATCAAACATAAAAACAAACACATGATACTAGACAAAACAAACGAGTACGGAATTAACTGGGCATTGGATATCCTAGCACGTCGCCAAACGCCACTGAAGGGCTTCAGACAACCGACACAGGTGGAAGTCGAGAAAGCGCTAGACATAGTGAAGAAGGAGGCCGTAGCGGAGAAACAGGAGCCAAAAACGCAATTCGGCAAACTAAAGAACCTATTCAGAAAAATCCATGGCTAAGCCAAGAACAAGAAAGATGTACGCAGTAGTGAATAAGAAGAACCCCAGGATAGATTACTTGGATATGTTTAGAGACACAGACATACGGATAGCGAAGGGAGAGGAGATATGGGAGGTTGAGGTGAAGGCGGTTAGAGTTATCAAGAAGAGGATCCTCAAGAAGAAATAGTTATCCACTATCCTATGCTTGACAGTTATCCCTGTTAGGTATAGGCTATAGAACAAGGGAGCAACCATACTAAAACACTCCCCAAAAAAACAATGATAAAAATTGACCTTACAATACACAAAGAAAGTTTGAAGAAAGACTACATGAACACAGAGATGGGATTGATCATCGCAGAAGAGATACTCGCACAAGCATACACAGACAGAATGAAAGAAATAGAAAGTAACAATACTTTACTTGAAGGGGAGATTGCAAACGAAGGAAAAAACATTGACCCGGAAGACGACGAGAAACTTCACAGACTTGCACAAGCAATATACGCGATAAGAAACTCAACATTTAAAGATAGTGTTTATAAAATATAAATAAAACATATGAAAGAACTTATACAAGCAATAGGAAAGAAGGGGTTGATACAGATAGGAGGACTGAACGTCGAGGTAAAGGTACTAGACGTGAAGCAATCATACGGACGAGACAGATACCTAGTCACACCGATCGCGGGAAACGGCGAGGTGTGGATAGAGTGCATAAACCTTTACAAGACACAAAAGAAAGAGGTAGAATAAAAGGGAAAGGTCCACATCAAACGGAACACACAAACAGCTACCACAGCTACACAGTCCGAACGATGTCAACCTTTCATCCCTAAAGCAATGTGCGGAGGGGATTTTTTGTTGACATCATAAAAACTATGCTACAATAATGGCATGAATAAAACAGGGATAATCAAGACGCAGTCTTCGACCCCAGTGGAACCTAACAAAGAAACTGGAGCGAAGAAACTTGCTGAAAAAAAACCAAAATCAAAACATGGAGGACCACGTCAAAACTCAGGTGGTGCGCGAGAAGAAGCAGGAAGAGAAAAGAAACCTGAGAAGGTGAAGATACTAGGTATCACCGCCATGATAGAGCAACACATGATTGAGGAAGTAGACGTGGTGGAAATAAACGTGAACACAAAGGCGCGAGTAGTAACAAAGAAGCCTGCGGTCCGGGCGTTGCTAGACATGCTCCGATACAAGGCGTTGAAACATTCAGACGTGAAAGCAGCGAAAGAATACCTGGACCGAACACTAGGACGGGCGAAGCAACACATCGACATGTCAGTTGAGGACATAGTAACCGAAGAAGAGCAGAGACTACCGACAAAAGCCGAGAGAGCTGCGGCCAAAGCATACCTAGATAACCTAGAAGAATAATGCCATGGAACCAGAACTAGAAAAGAAGTTAATCATAGCGGACACACTCGCATGGATCCATTTCAAAAAGATTGTGAACGAGAAAGGGAAGCTCATCAAAGTGGGTCCGGCTTCTCCTCACTTCTTCTTGGAGGATTTGTACCGAGACTTGTCAGACGAGATAGCGACACAGAAGCCTTCACAGGCCGGTGTTTCAACGTGGGCGATACTGTCCGAGATACATGACGCCAAGTACCACGGCATAAACCAGATACATACCCTACCCACATCGGACGGTGTACAAAAGTTTGTGCCGAGTAAGGTGAACGAGATCATAAAGAGAAACCCGAACATCCAGGCGGGATTGAAGAGCAAGGAGGTTGACGCGATCGGACAGAAGCAATTCAACAAAGCCTTCTTGTATTTCAAAGGAACGAAGTCAGAGAGTGACGCGCTCATGCTTTCATCGGACCGGAACACATACGACGAGCTAGACAAGTCGGACCTGAGCCAGATCGGAATATACGACTCGCGACTTGAAGGAGAGGCGTCGCTACGACAGAAGAGATGGATATCAACGCCGACGGTGCCAAGCTTCGGTATCAACAAGATCATAGAAGACAGTGACCAGAAGCACTGGCGGTTTAACTGTGGACATTGCGGACACGAGCAACACATGCAATGGCCGGACAACGTGAGCCTAGAACGGAAGGTATACATTTGCAGCAAATGTTCGAAAGACCTAGACCTGAAATGGATCCGTCCGAAGAGTCTAGTGTATCCGACAGGAACAGGAAGATGGAAGGCGAAGTACCCAGGAAGAAAGAGAAGCGGATACCTTATCACGCAGATGATTATCCCATGGATAGACGTGAAGGACCTCATAGAGTATTACGAACAGGCGAAAGGAGGAAAGAACGGTGCGTCAATGGAATACTTCTATAACCACAAGCTAGGACTGCCGTACGTTTCAAGCGAAAGTAGAGTTGACAAGGGATTGATCCTGCGAAACCTAACAAGCCAGGACCATATCGAACTCAACTCATGCATGGGTGTGGACGTACAAGAGAGAGAGCTATACCTACAGATCGGAACAGAGGAGGGCGTGTTCGTTATTGCACGGGTACGAGACGACGAGGAGTACACGCAGTCAATCGGAAAGAGAGGCAAGGGAAAATGGGAGAGATGGGCAGAGCTTATGGAAGCATACGACGTGCGGTACTGCGTAATCGACGGAGGATACAAGCCACAAGACTCGATCAGCGCGGCGAAGAGGTTCCCAGGGAGAGTGTGGGTGAACTGGTACAAGGACGATCCGAAGAAGATAAAGGTAATCCGAATGTCAGACGATGAGGACTTCGACGGACCGCAGAAAGAGTTCGAGGAAGAGATACGAGTGTTGACAGAGAGAGACAGAATAATCGACATGCTCCTGGAGGACTTGAAGAACGGAAGACAGCGCTTCTTTTACGGTCCGCATGATGAGGCAATCAAGATGCTTATCGAACACGTAGAGACAACGTACGCCCGCACAGTGACAGACAGACTCGGCATTGCGTCGCGAGAATGGGTGTCGACAGGAAAGGATGACTTGCTGCACGCGCTCATTTATTTCAAGATTGCGAAAGAAATAAAAGCAAGAACGGAAGCGTAAAGATATGCACAGATAAAAACACTGTACAAGTGGATAAATAAAGATGTATACTTACAGCAAGATGTCAACACAAAACAACAAAGAAGAAAAACCAATGTTGGAAGACCAAGAAAAGGTCGATATTAGAATTGATGACGATCAAGAAGAGATCGATAAAAAACGTGTGGAATTATGGGTCGATAGATTTACTCGAGCGGAGAACTTTCGACGACCATTCATAGACAGAAACATGCGCATGTACAAACTGTACAGAGCGTATCGTGCTGCGTCTAACTACGCGTACGGCACATCGCTTATGCCGCCTACAGGGTTTGAAATCATAGAGACAGTAAAGCCACGACTAGCCTCAGCGGAAATCACTGTGGATATTTATCCTACAAAGAAAGCGGACGCAGAGAATGACTCGATTGGTTCATGGGACCAGTTGATAGAATACAACCTGCAAAAGATAGACTTCGACGATAACAAAATCGAATGGATCAACTCGATGCTTATGTACGGAAACGGTATCCTACAACTCATGTGGGAAGGAGGTCCGAACGGTGACCCATACATTGAAATCGTAGATAACTTTTTATTCTATCCAGACCCACAAGCAATGAAGGGTCTGCAAAACTCACGATGGGAAATCAAGCAATCCTTCAAGTCAAAAGGAGTGATAGGAAAGGCGGAAGAGAAGCGAGGAGAGAACATGCTGTACACAGTGATTGAAAAAGACGAGGAGACAGGAGAGATGAAGGAAGTGTCGCTGATCAAGTCAGCTAAATGGAAAGACATCAACGTGGGAACATCGACACCCGACGACCCAAGAAAGCAGCGATACGAAATCAACACGCTGAAAATGGGACAGATTGACGACCGAATAAAGAAGGACAACGCGATCGACCAAACATCAGGACACGGATCATCAACACCGGATAAGACAGCAGGAGAAAACGTTATCGAGATATGGGAATGTTGGGACCATGTGGAGAACAAGCTGATCACTATTTTCAACAGACAAGTGGCAGTACGAAACCAAGACAACCCATACATGAACATCAACGAGGGGCAATGCTTTATTGACCTGCCAAACATCACGCTGAACCATGAGTATTATGCAATGGGACTATTGGAGCCAGTAGAAACTACGATCCACGAAATAGCAGACAGTCGAAACCAAGCCATGGACGACATTGTTTTCAGTCTTGACCCTATCCGAAAGGTGAAGAAGGGTTCAGGAATTAAGGACTCAGATATCCGTCACGCTCCAGGTGCAATATGGTACCTGCAAAAAGCGGACGACGTTGTGATCGAGCGAGGTCCGGAGATATCACGACAATGGGTTGAGAAGGATACGCTGTTGCGAAGAGAGATCCAATCATCGCTTGCGCTTAGTGAGTACACACAAGGACGACCTTCAAGTTCACAAGAGCCTTCATCGAAAGTTGAAATCCTGCTACAGCAAACAAACATCCGGTTCTCATTGCTAGTGCGTCAAATGGAAATAGCGATCACGAAAGTAGTAAACTCGCTTATCCAAATGAACCAGGAGTTCTTGGGAGAAGACAAGGCATTCAGAATTACAGGAAAAGGAATACGATGGGGAGAGTTCAGTACGAAAGACAAGGAGATAGGAGTTGACGCATTCGTAAGCATCAAGCCGAAGAAAGAGAAGAGCGAGGAACAGGAGGCGAAAGAGGTCCTAGAGATGTACAAGCTGTTCATCGTAGACGACAAGCCGGAGGAAGGACAGCCATTGCAAAAGGCAGCATGGACGAAGAAGAAGAACCTGCTGCAAAAGATGATCGTCGAGAAGCTAGGATACGAAGAGTATGTCGACATCCTGGCACCGGAGATACAGGAAGAGGATCCGAAGCCCGTACCTACGCCAGAAGTACCAGGAGCGGGGCAAACAGAAGGCAATCAGCCCATAGTAATACCCACAGGACCCGCAGCAGGGATAGCGGATAATCCTGTACCGGAGTTACTAAAGCAAGGTATGCCTGGACCTGAAGCGTTACTCCCACCAGAAGGAGCGACTACAGACCAAACGCAACCGACACAAGGAGGATTTCTAGCAAACCTTGTAGCGAGAGCAAAGGGAATTATAAAAAGATAATCAACATAAACATATGACACAAAAAAAACAAATCACATACGCACAAGCGAAAGGCGCACCGGCAGGATTTATAACGAAAGACATCGTGGTCCCTTCAAGTCTTTCAAGAATGGTTTATAGTGTTACAACAGGAACAGCTATCAATCACTACTTGAATGCATTGACAGGATTGGTCCGAGTAAAAGCGATCACAAACGGTGTGTTCGTAGCCTTCAGTGCGGGAGCAGACAAGGCTCCGGCAAAGACAGTGGCAACGCTTACATCGAACGCGACAAACGTGACATCAGGAGCGACAGTCACAATCGGAAGTACGGTGTACCGAATCATGACGACAATGGCCCTAGCCTATGACGTTCAAAGAGGAGCGTCGGCAGCAGCAACGCTCGACAACTTGAAGGCAGCAATCAACGCTTCAGGAACTCCGGGAACTGAATACTTCGCGGGGACAGAAGCACACCCAGACTTCATCGCGACAACAAACACTGACACGACACAAGTGATTGAGGCAAAAGTATCAGGCGCAGCAAACAACGACGTAACACTTGCTGAAGATGACGCAACACTATCATGGGGATCAGCAGCGTCAGGAGCCGACGGAAACTTCGACGAGTACATTCCCGTAGGCCAGGCAATCGACATCGCTATTGATGACACTGTAGAAGTGCTATCATTTATAGCAGACGGAGGAACAGCGCCGGTGGCCGTAATTGAGTATTAATAAAAACTAAACATAAACAAAACATATGTCAGAAACATTGAAAAACAACATAAAAATAGTAGACATTTATCCACTAGCTACGATCACAGGCGACGACACTGGAGACAGTGTAGACACGCATGCAGATGTAGGATTTGAACAGGCGCTTGGATTGGTATCAATTGGTGCTATTTCAGGAACGCCTACAAGTTTGAAAGTATCATTTATTGAATCAGACGCGTCAGACCTTGGAACAACTCCGACAGAAGTGGAAGGAGGAGCCGAGACAACAGTGGTAGCGGACACAGCATATCAATTCCAACTAAAGCGAACAAAGCGATACATTGGATTGAAGATCAACTTCACAGGAGGAACAGATCCTTCGGCATACGTTCACGCGTCAGCAATCCTGAACAACTGGGCTAAGCCATTCCCATTAGTATAATTTAATCAATAAACATAAAAACAAACATATGAACAAAGAAACAATGATGACTCCAGAAGAAGTAACAGCTTTGAAAGAAGAGGTTACAAAAACAGTCGAGGACCAAATGGCTATAGAAGCGGAGATGACAAGAACAGAAGCTATCGACGCTTTGATTAATGCACTGGAAGCATTGAAGGCAGAGCCAGGAATGGGAGGACTTGGAGAGGAAGCAGACAACGGCATGAAATTACCAGAACAAGAAGAGGAAGAACCTCAAGTGTAATATGAATGACTCAACGGAGGAGGCATTAGCAATCCAGGAGATGCAAAGAACCGAAGGGTACGTTCTCATGGAGACAAGAATGAACGAGGAGATAAAGCGAACCAACGACGAACTGCTTCGATTGGAACTGGACGGAAGATCGCTCGAGTCAGTGGGAGCCGAATACATAGCCCTCATAGAAAGAATAAAGGGATTGAAGCGGTACCACGAGATAGCGAACGAGATAAAGGAAAAACATTATAATTATTAATCAAAACAAAGCCATGAACGAATTCAAAAACAAACTAACAAACCTTAGACTGGGAGCGAAGAATGTCGTGAAAGGCACGATCGCAAACATGAAGGGAGGTATGGACGGAAGTGCATACAAGAAGATTGATGACGCGAAGAGAGCGAAGAATGAGGGCATGATCCGAGACAACTTCGGGTCCGAAGATAACTATCAAAGGAACTTCGCAGGCAAAGGAATTCCCAAGCCTGGCGTGTTAGGTAAGTTTGCAAGCAAGCTTATTAACATGCGAAACAAATAATTAATCATTAACCTAAAAAAGAAAAAAACATTATGACAACAAAAATCAACGAGAACCGAGACGAAGAGGAAATCCTCGACGAAGCGGCCGAAGATATAGAAGACGATAATGCAGAAGGCGACGAAGGTGCTGATGCAGATCAAGAAGAAGATAAAGAACCCGAGGCAGATCAAGACGAAGACGCCGATCAAGATGATGACGCGGACGACGTGGAAGATAAGCCAGGGAAGAAAGAAAAAGAGTTTGTCATGCCGGAGAAATTCAAAGGCAAGACAGCAGAAGAAATCGCGAAAGCTTATCAGCACCTCGAGGGAATGACTAATGAGAAGGCTATAGAATTGGCCCAGAAGTTCCTTACAAAGAAAGACGGAGACGTTGAGGTTAAACCCGAAGACGCCGACGAAGAGTTCGACCTAGGACTAACAGATGAACAAATAGCGACAATGACTCCGAAAGAGTTCGCAAAACATATGGGACGTAAAATCACAGAGAGAGCGACAGAGATTGCGAGAAATGCAATCGAGCGCTCAAACGAAGTGAAAGAAAACGTGTCACGCGAGATCAGAGACGCTACAAAGGCTCACCCTCACCTAAAGGAAAACAAAGAATACCGAGACATCGTTCTGTCAGTTATCGAAGCCAACCATGCGAAGGGAAAAATACTAACGCTTAAAGAAGCCTGCGAAAAAACAGACAAGGCGCTAGGAATAAAACCCGCATCCGAAAAGAAAGAAGCCGTTGTCGTGAAAAAGAAAGTTCCGACAGAGGTGGAAAAGAATGACGGACAAGATGGAGGCAAGACGAAGACGGACGAGGATAGAGTGAAGGAAGGAATGATGAACGCCGGAAGAAGTTTCAGTGGACCAATGGGAGGACTAGGCGTGTAATTTAAAAACAGTCATGTTACAATAATGACAAAGAGCGAAAGCTTTGGTGGCGCACACCCACCTGTGACCCGAGGGACCCCATGCGGACAATCCCAGAGGACAATCCGAAACGGTGCGACAAGGCGAAAGCCATGTCGTCGGTATTATAAATAAATAATTTAAAACAAAATTATGTCAGAAACACGAGACACATCAAGCGTAGCCGGAAGAAAATATGACGTCGCAGACGTAGTATCACTTCTAGATGTTGCACGGTACCCAATGCTTGCCATTCTATCGAATGTGAAAGGTATGGATCCTGTAACTAAGGCTAAAAAATCTCTTAAGAAAAAAGAGACTCAAGACCCAGAGTTTAAATGGTTCGAAGATACATTCGGTACTCGAGAGGGTGCGACTGCATCAGGTAACACTTCAAAAAACATTGCAGCAGCACTAACTGTAACTGTAGCAACAGGAACAGGAGTGAACTTCTCAGTGGGAGACGTTATCAAATTTATTACTTCAGGGTATACATTCCTTGTTACAGCGATCTCAACAGATACGCTTACACTAGGGGCTGAACTTGGAGGAGTTACTGGAACAGTGGACCTATCGTCATTGACGATTTGGATCATCGGTAACGCGAACGAGGAAGGAGCCGGCCTACGAGCAATCAAAGGTACGACTGCAACTGAAAAAACAGGTTACTGTCAAATTTTCCGAACACCGTTCGGAGTTACAGAAACTTCACGTTCGACAACAACTTTCATCAAAGAGAATGACTTCGACTACCAACGAAGAAAGAAAGGTATCGAACACATGATCGATATTGAAAGAGCGTTCCTATTTGGAAAGAAAGCGAAAATCACAGGTGCCGGAGGTAAACCTCAACGGTTCACAGGTGGTGTTCTACCTCAAATCACTACATACGCAACAGCGAACGTAGACACAGAGGCAGAATTCGAAACATTCCTAGAGGATGCATTCCGTCATGGAAACACTGAAAAGTATGCATTGGCGTCAGCGGCATTCGTGTCACAGATCAACCAATGGGCAAAGAACAAAGTTCAAATCGTACAATCAGAAAAAACATACGGTATCCTTATCACTAAGTATGTGTCTGCACATGGAACACTTAACATCATCAAGCATGACCTGTTGACAGGTACAACATACGGTAACTACTGTGTGGTGCTAGACATGGAAGCGTTGACATACAGATACCTAACAGGACGAGATACAAGACTGTTAACTGATCGACAAGACAATGGAGACGATGAGAAAATCGAAGAGTACCTATCAGAAGTAGGACTACAATTCGAACAAGAATCACGTCACGCTATTGCTTCAAAAGGATCACTATAGCAACGAAGGTCGGCTAACCCCGACCTTGGGAACAGCACGAGACCGTCTCGGACTGTTCCCAGGGCCAGGAGGAAACCGACACATTATAACCTAACCAAAAAAAACATAAACATATGAACGAAACTAAAAACCATAATCCGGCTCGATACATTTCTAGATACCTAGCACTTCGTATCGTAGTCAAGCCTGCGTTCACTAAAGAAGTGGACGGACGCATCGTGACGGTTCAAGGTAAAGACGTACGCTTTGTAGAAGGAGTGTTCGAAACTAAAGACCAAGAACTTATTGACTACCTAGAGGCAGACAAAAGCTTCGGGTCAACATACATCAGAGTACAAGACAACGTATCAGAAGTTGTCAATGAGCGAAATGAATGGATGAAAGACCTAGAAGCCCGAGAGCTAGACCTTAAGAGACGAGAGGCCGAGTTGAAAGACAAGGAAACTCGAGTGAAGGGTAGTGAAGAAGGCTCGAAAGTTGAAGTGGAAAAGGACGAGTTGAAAGCAAACATGAGCAAAGCTGACCTGTTAGCCATCGCTGAAGCTGAAGGTGTAGAAGGTGTCGACAAAGACACGAAGAACGCCGAGATCATCGCAGCGATTAGAGAGAACAGAGACGCTAAAAAAGAAGGTAACGCGGAAGACGCACAATTCTAAAGCTTATGAATGACTCAACCGTAGTAACACAAAAGGTTACAATGCACGCAAGAGTGTTCCGCATAGCTTGGGACAGAAAGCCATGGTTCGTGCCGACATCGGTGTGGCTATGGCTAGGAAAGAAGAGAGTGCCGGGAACAGGACGGTGGCAAGACCTCGGAGAAATTGCTAATAGTGAGAAAGGAACAGCGTCAGCTGAATTTATTTCAAACAATTAATCAATAACCAAAACAAAATCATGACAACAGTATTCACAAACGTAGCAAAAGCATTATTGGTAACAGCTATCAATAACACGCAGCTAACAGCTCCACAACACGTGGCGTGGGGAACAGGATCAACAACAGCGGCGGCAACTCAAACAGCGCTTGTAACAGAAAGTGCGGAAACGAGAGTATCAGGTACTAAATCAATCGTTACGACAACAGTGACGAACGACACATACCAGGTACTAGCAACACTTACTTCGCTATCGGCACAAACGATCGCTGAAGCAGGGCTGTTCAATGCAGTAACAACAGGATCAATGTATGTACGAGGAGACTTCACAGGTATCGCACTAGGTATCGGTGACTCAATCGCATTCACTGTGAAGATTGTGATTGCATAGCGAGATGGACGTGCGCATGTTCAAGCTCCCAAACCTGTCATTTTGCGAAAGCAAAGTGGTAGGAACCGGGCGTATGAACAAAATTATAAAAACATAATATAATAAAAATTATATGGCAACAATAAAACAAACATATAGAGCAACAGATACACTGACACTAACTATTGCATCGCTTGCGAACGGATCAGGAAGAGGATCAACAGCAATCGACAACACGACGGACGTAGATATTACGGCGGATGTTTACTTAAAAATTAAATCAGGAGCATCAGGTACATCAGCTACAGGATACGTGTCGGTATACCTTGTAAGATCAGGAGACGGCTCAACTTACGATGACTCATTCGGAGGAAGTGACGCTGCATTAACACCAGTAAACTCAACACTTATTGGTACAATATCAGTTGTTGCAAACGCTACAACATATACAAAGACATTTGATCTAGCCGAGCTTGGTCTAACACTACCAAAGAAGTTTGCAATCGCAATCGTAAACAGTACAGGAGGAACACTTGATACAACAGGAGGAAACCATGAAGCAAAGGTGACACGAAAATACTACACAGTAGCATAATAAAACATGTCAAAAATATACTCATCATACAAAATCAACGCAAGTACAAAGTTGTTCATGCCTTTGAATGGTAGAAGTATTGACATATCAGGTGCGGGTAATCACGGTACAGATACAGCTATAAGATACATTAGAAATAAATACGGAGTGGGTGCAAGATTTGATGGAGCAAGTTCTATTATTACTTTTCCAGATTGTCCTACTACAGGTAACGGTTCGTTTACAATGCGAGCCTTGATAAAAGGTAATGTTTTTTCAAGTGCAAACTGTATTATGGGATTTGGAACAGGAAACACAAGTCAAGGTATTACTTTTGATGTGCGTAACAGTGTCTTACATGCCGACTTTTATGCCTCATCGAGTATTGACGGTACTACTGTTTTAAAAGCTAACAAGGAATATGTTGTTACGCTTGTATTTAATGGTTCAGAAATAAGATTATTTATCAATGGTATTTTTGAGGCAACTACAGGAGGAGGAGTTACAGCAAACATTGTTGATGGTTCAGGTGCGCTAGGACGGGCATTCTGGGCGGCGGGAAACTACTTCGACGGTGACATATTTATACCGGTGATGGAAAATAAAGCTTGGACAGCAACAGAAGTATTGAATGATGCAAAAAGAATACTTGCACTAACAAACGTAAAAAATAAATCTTTCTTATTTGCACTTGTAAGTACAACAACAAACCAAGCAATCACTGCAACGACTGCAATCACAGCAAGTATTATAAAGCAGATGTCAAAATCATTGACGGTAACATCAACTTCAACCACGTCATTTATTAGAAGCGTTACAAAAGGATTGATTGTAACAGCAACAGGAACAGCGTCAATCATAAAACAAATGGCCAAGGCGCTGACGGTAACATCGACAGTGACAGCATCACTACTGGCAATACGAGTATACCTTCAAGCATTGACAGCTACGACGACAGTCACAGGAGTTATTACAAAGATACCAGGCAAGCTATTGAGTGTTACATCAACATCGACCGCTTCGATTATAAAAGCATTATCGATAAACCTAACAGTATCAGCAACGGCGAACGTGATAGTTACTTTAACAAAGCAAATAAACAAGACGCTCGAATCACTATCAACAATCACAGGATCAATCACAAAGATACCAGGAAAACTTCTGTCAACATCAACGACAGTGACGGCGACAATAGACAAGCTACAGGCAAAGATACTGACAGCAACGACAACAGTATCAGGAGTGATCACGGCAGCACGAGCAGTCATACTGAGCGCAACAACAACTCCCGTAGCCACAATAACCAAGACACCCGGAAAACTTCTGTCAATCACATTAACAATAACAGCGAAAATCATCGCCCCATTCTGGAGAACAAAATATCCACCACATGGTGATGACGACGATTATAATGTAAAATATCCACATGACTAAAGAAGAACTCATCCAAGACTTAAACGATAGAATATCCGCCGCAAGCGTGAGCGGTTTCTGGACGCCGGAAATGAAAGTAACATGGCTCGACGCAGCAGGTAAACTCATATGTAACTTTTATAGATGGCCGTTCTTAGAGCTTGCACTTGAAAAGCAAACGGTAGACAGCAGAGAATACTACGACTACCCAGGCGGTATCGTTCGTTTCAAGCCTAACAGTATTTATCAAATAGACATCGAAGGCGAAACCTATCCGATAGGCCAAGCCGGAAGACGAAGAGTGTCATGGCAACAGTTCCAAGAAAGAAAGCAGGAACAAAACCCGGACCCATGCTTCACGAACCACAACGGATCGTTCTTCTTGTATCCGGTCCCAGAAGACGACAAGGAAATGTCGCTGTACGGATTGAAAGGTTGGAAACTACTGTCAGAGCTTGGAGACGAAGACGAGCCGATCACTCCCATGGAGTTTGACGAGTCGCTCGTTCGAATAGCACTGGCGTCATGTTTGCGAAAGGCGAAGAAGTATGCGGAGGCAAAGGCGGAACTTGTGGAAGTAATGGATCCTAACATCGGAACATTGGCTCAAATTAAAAACCAGACCGAAGTGGAAAGTTCCCAAGGAGAAGGAGGAACTGCAAAATCATCACGTTGGTCATAACATAAAACAAACATATGGACGACCTAGACATCATCACAATAGAAAACTATAACGGAGGAATATCCCCGCTACCTACAAAGGGAGTGAGGGGTTCCTTTGCATTTGGATATGGATTGAATATCCGGGAGTCAAACAGTCTGAAATGTAACCAGGCATTGAAGAAGGACAGTGCGACAACTGTAGTAGACCTGATACTGGTGATGTTCAAAGGGTCCGACGGTGCGATGTATGGCTTCGGAGACACTGGCAAGATTTACAGAAAGGCGTCAGGCGGATCGTGGGCATTGGCTCACACTGACGCGGACGGCAAGATCACAGGAGCGTGCGAATTCAAGTCGACAACAAACACATTCATATTCTATGCGACGCGAACAAAGCTGAAGAAGATCACTTTGACAAACGCGGGAGGAACATGGTCGGGAAACATTACGGAAGTGGGAACATTCACGAACGGAATATCAGGAGACTATCACACGATGCGCGTGGCTATCGGAGTATTGATCGTGAGTGACGGAGACGTCCTGGCGATGTACGACTACAACGACGCGTTCAACGCGACAGCGCTCCGGATGTCGACAGGAACAAAAGCAAAGGCAATGCTCGACCGAAACGACCGGGTGATCATCGGAGGAAGTGAAGTGTTTGACGGTAAGTTTATTACATGGGACCGGTTGTCAGACAGTTGGAACACGAAGAAAAGCGCGCAAGGTCCAATAGTAAATGCTATGGGATTTTTAGAGGCGGGTATCATGGCACAGGTAGGAACGAACGGAAAGCTTAAATACTGGAACTTTGGAGACACTGTTCCTTTGACGACAATCCCGGACACAGGGTCAGCATACCCAGGAGCGGTGATAGAATTCAACACGATCACTCACATCGGTATGAATGGAGGAACAAAGAACGGAGTGTACAGCCTGGGACGCCTAGATTTGAACGATCCTCGCGCACTTAACCTCGAGTTCGTCCCAAGCCATGGAAAGCTCACAGGGGCCGAAATAGGGGCATTGGGAGCGGACGGAGACAGCCTATACGTTTCTTGGAAAGACGGCTCAACATACGGGGTAGATATCATTGACACGGCAAACAAGGCGACAGCGATATACCAGTCATTGAAGCTGAACATGGGAAAGTCAAACATGACTAAGTTCGTGAAAACGGTCAAGGTTCTATTGGCTGCGCCATTGCCTACAGGATGTTCTGTGAAGTTGCGATACAGAGGCACAAAGGTTACAACACAAGAGGCAGCGGCAGACGACGCAGACGGATGGGTGCCGACAACTATGTCAGACGGTAGAGACGCAATAGACGGAGTAGGGGAAACGAAAGGGATATTCAACGTGGAAGGAGAAGGAGAACACATAGAAATACAAGTAGAACTATACCCAAGTGGAAACACGGCACCTGAAGTCGACAGTGTGCATATCGGGTTTGTATTCATGGATACAATATAATGACACCAACAGCAGAAAGAAAAATATACGAGCCAGAATGGCAGGAGGAGACTCCACTGCCAGAAGCTGTTATATGGGAAGAGATTGTAGACAAACCTACAACACTCGCCGAGCTTTCACCTACAGACGCCGCAGCAATAACGGATATAGAAACGACGATAGGAGACCTTGGAGTATTGGCCTATGAAGATGTAGTGACAGCTTTGGAAATCGCAGACGGAGCGGTGACAAACGTGAAGATTGCAGTAGACGCAATCCAGGGCGCAGTGATTGCAGCCGGGGCGATCACGACGACAAAGATAGCGAACGGATCTATTGAGACAGCAAAGCTAGCGGCAGCGGCAGTAACAGCAAACGAGATCGCAGCGGGAGCCATTACAGCAGTGAAGATCGGAGCGGGTGAAGTTACGGCCACAAAGATATCGTCAATTAACCTGTCAGTAATCCAAGCGGTGGTAGGTACGCTTTCAGCTATTACAGCAAACATCGGAACCATAACGGCCGGTGATATTTCAGGTGTAACGATCACAGGAGGAACAATTCAAACAACATCGTCAGGACTTCGAACTGTTCTAAGCGGATCAAATGACAGTATTCAATTTATGAACAGCAGTACGATATACTCGCAAATATATCCGTACGCATACCCAAGTGGAAACGGTATCAAAATAGAGACAGGAGGATCAAAAGGAAGTGGTGACGCATGGCTTGAAGTATTCGAAGGTACTCACATGGGTGCAGGAATGTACACATCATCAAACGCATTCATGGAAGTGTACGATAACCTCGCATACATCGAAGCGTCAGCGCTAACAATCACAGCACCGACAACGATCACAGGATCAGGAAACCACCTAACAATAGACGGCAATGCATTCCTACGATTGAAGTCAATGTCAGGAGCGACAGCAGACTCGCTGTCAGGAGTGCAAAACGGAGCGATGTATTACCGAGACGACCATGTGATACGAGTGAGAATAAACAGTGCATGGAAAAGTGTAACTGTGGTGTAGTACAAATTAAAAAAACAATGCTATAATTTATTTATGATAATAGACCTACCATATATTAAAAACCAAAAAGAAGAGTCGATGAAAAAGTTTAATAAAGTAAAGGCGCTTTGTGTTGCAGAAGAAATGCAAGCAGAAAAACACCGTGCAAGTGCAAAGGTCCACTCGACCGAGATGACAAAACTGCAAGGCGAATACAGGATATTGGAAGAGATGGAAAAGACAATGCTAGAAGTAGGAGCGATGGAAGAAGAGGACCTGGCACAGCAAAACAAAGACAAAGAACCAGGAGAGAAGGGAGACACGGAAGCAGAAGAAAAGGAACCGGAAACAATAAAAGAATAATAAAAATATAAAACCAAACATATGGCACAAACATACAAAGTACAAAAAGGAGACACACTCGGAGCAATATCAAAAAAGCTCGGTGTTGGTATGGATACTATAACCGGATACAAGTCTGGTAACGTGGATAAAATATACGAAGGCGAAACGCTTTCATACGGCGCTCCTGCTACAAAGAAAGAGACGCCATATGTCTCAGAAGTAAAAAGTCAACTGACACAAGATGACAACACGAGTACAGATCCATACGGGCTTGGTTCTATTCGTACAGGAATAACGGACGCGACGACAAAAAGAGATACGGCGTTCGCAGAATTGAAAGACGTGAGTACAAAGACATTTGAAGACGAGTATGCAAAGAAAGGTCTAGCGGAAAAGAAAGCAAGAATGTCCACGCTTGACGCCGAGATCACAGAGGCAAAAAGAATACGAGACGAGGCTATAAACAAGGTGCGTACAAACCCAGGACTGTCAGCGGCACAGATGACTGGAGATGTTAACAAGCTTGCAGAGTTTCAGAACAACATTATTAATACGAAGATAGCTGAGAGAAACGCGGCGGCCGGAGAATACAATACAGGACTCGAGGAAGTAGACAAGGTTGTATCGAACAAGGTAAAAGATAAAACATTGGAGTACGGATATTACGACTCGATCGTGAAAGACCTGGGCGGAAAGGTTGGAGACTATACGAAAGCGTACAGAGAGGACCTGCAAGACAAGACAAGAAACGATCAGTTTGACAGACAGCTAGCGCAAGCCCTACAGATCGCAAACATCAAGGCAGCAGACGGAGGAAGCGGAGGAGGCTCAAACGTAAACCTACAGCTAGTGGATGACAAGTTTACAGGCGCACCTGCGGGAACATTCAACCCAAGAACAGGAGCCTTCACTCCATACGCAACAGCACCGAAAGCAACATCGATAGAGGATCAACTAAAAGATACATACAACACAGCAACGCTTCAAACAATGGCCAGAGAGGCGGGATACTTGAAGGGAGGACTGTTCGGGTTCGGAAAATCAGGAGATACGGCGGCTTACATAGCAGCAATTAAGGCGGGAAAAGAACCGTCACCAATACAATAAACACATGCAAGACTTCTTAAAAGGCATCAAAAATAAAATCACAACTGCCACAACAAAGGTAGGTGATTTTTTCAAACCTGTAGCGGACCAGGTGAGAATACGAGACGTCGCGCGAGAAGCACCGAAAGCAACGATTGACCTGGGAAAAGAGATCATAAAGGGAGGTGCGAGATTTGCGAAGTCAGCCGGAGAAGGTATAGCGACTGCACCCCTTGAATTAAACGCATACCTGAACCCGGGAACAAAGCTGAAGGTCAAGATGTACGAGCCGGAGAAAATACCAGGGCTAGGTTTCCTTGGTCCTATTGAGTCATACCAGAACCAGGCGAAGAGAGAAGCGACAGAGGGAAAAAACAAAGGCGTAAGTCTTATCAAGGCAGCAGGTAATATAGCCCTAGACGAGCCTGTGGGCGTCGCATTGAAACCGTTAGGGTTGGCGTTCGGAGCCATGATGAAGAGCGGCGCAGGGAAGCAAGTAGAGCGAACGCTCGCAAAGCTTGTTGATACGATTGGGCCTGAGGAAGTAAAGTCGCTATTGAGTTCAATAGGGATCGGTGAGAAGGCGGCAATAGAACTGTCAGAGCCACTGGCGAAAGCGAAGACGCTTGACGAGGTGAAGGGAATACTTGGGTATACTGAGAAAACAAAAGCTGAAACTGCAAAAAAGGGTCGTGAGTTTTTTCATGGAACAGATAGTTCAGATGAAATACTTCAAGATGGTTTCAAAATCATGAAGCCTATACATGGAACTCAAATCATGGGAGAAGGAATATACCTGACGCCTACAAAGGAGGAAGCGAAGAACTTCGGAAAGAACGTGCTGTCTGTTGAGGTTAATCCAAAAGTAAAGATATACGAGACTAACCCGGGAGAATTCTGGTCAATCATGCAGGAGGCAAGTGGAAAATATCCAGGAATGCAGACTGAAAAAGCAATCGCTAAGATGATGCAGGAAAGAGGATATGGTGCAATACAAATGGAGAAAGCAGGAAACAAGGGTGAAACTTACCTGTCTGTATTTGATCCAAAGAACCTAAAGATTAATAATGCAAAAAATATGGAGAAGGGAGGATCAACAAAAGCGCCAGTAGTTAAAAAAATAAGTAAAGAAGAAAAGAAACTAGCTCCAATAGAGAATTATTCTAACAGCGAGCCTGGAAAATTCTGGGCTCCTGAAGGAAGTGGATATACAGACTATGGACCAAAGAAGACATCATCATTCATAGACGAGAATACATTATTCAAAGGACCAAGCTCATGGAACTATGCAAAAGAAAATGAACTCATGGACAAGCCTTTCCAATTCTTGAAGAAAGAATATGGAGCCGATACCCTGACGAAGGTGCAACAACTTGCTGATGATGGAGAAGGAGTATTCTCAAAGGATCCAAACTTATTTTATAAAGCATTTCAGGACGTGGCAGAGAAGGACCTGAAAGAGAAGGGATACAAAGGGGCATATTGGTCTTCTGAAGATGAACTGTCTCCACGACAATATCAAGTATGGGATCAGAGTGCAATAAGTAAAATAAGTGATGATATACAAAAAAAAGGAAAAGGAAAGGAAGGGTTTAATGTAGATGAATGGCTTGATAAAAATGCTGTAAAAGTTAAGACAAATAAACCAGAAAAAATAACACTGAAAGAATTGTTTGAGAGTAAAGCAGACCTAAAAAATCTTAATGAAGATGGTGATCTTATAGATTATAGAGAGCCACTACAAGAATTGATAGATAAAGGATATGGTAATAAATCAATAACAGAAATTATAAATGACGATGCTGTTCCAAACATAGACAAAGGAGAACTAAAATATATTAAAAAGTATTTTGCTGATGACCTTGCAAAATTATCAACAGAAGGTGAAATAGATCAATTAATACCTGCATTAAGAAATACAGGATTATATGAAAGAAAAGCAAAACAAGATTTCACAGGAGTAGCAAAAAAGCTTGGGCTAGATAAAGAAGGTATAGACGATAAGACTGTTGAATGGGTTGAAGATTGGGTAAACAGATATGAAAACAAAAAAATATATAATGTTGATGTACCTGAAAGCATTCAAAAAACTATAGGAAAATATAAGTCAAATGAACCAATAACATTATATAGAGGTTTAGATCCATCAAAAGAAGATGGGGTTTTTACATCGTGGACATATGATAAAAAAGTGGCTGATAGATTTGCAAATAGAATTGATGGAGGAAAAGGAACCGTAATAACAAAAACATTTACTCCAGATGAAGTGATTGTAGATTTTACAAAGGTACCTGATAACCTACTAGCAAAAGCGACAAAACTACATGAACAAGAAGTTATAGTGAGAAACAAAAAAGACACAGGAACAGCCCGAAGCATTGGAGATATTATGAAATCAAACGGAGGTCAACTACCACCGCCAGAAACTCCAAGAACTATAGGAGACATGCTCGCACCAAAAGGAGCAGAGAGAAAGTTCATCACAAGAATAAAAGCAGAAGAGCCAGGCATGAAGGATTTGTTGCAAGGCCAATACGAAAGAAAATCAAACGTCGTTCTTAAGGAAAACGCAGACAAGCTTATCAAGGAAAACTACAACGCAGCCGAGACAATGGCGCGTACTGGAGTAGATGATCAAGCGGTCGCAGTAGCCTCACGAATGATTGAGGACGAGCTGAACATCGCAAAGAAGGCAACAGATGAGGCAACAAAAAACAAAGCATACGAGAAGGCGGCTGAGATTGCAAACGACGCAGCGAGAAACCTGACAGAAGCCGGTCGGGCTGTTCAAGCTGCCTCGCTTCTAGGTAAGATGACACCGGAAGGAATGGCACGATATGCAGCGCGCAAGATCCAAAAATATAATGAGGAAGCGGGAGCGAGAACTATGAAAAACTTCATGGGAGGAGCGAAGAAAATCCCAGAGCTTACACCGGAGCAAATCAAGGAGATTGCGGACGGAATGGAAAAGATAAACAAGATGGAGGAAGGAATAGAAAAGGCTCGAGAATTGCAAAAGCTCGGAGAAAAAATACAGTCATACATACCGTCAACTTTGTATCAAAAGATACTGAACGTATGGAAGGCGGGACTTCTTACAGGACTGAAAACGACAGGAGTAAACGTGGCGTCAAACATTTCGCACTCGCTTACTGAGATTGTGAAAGACGTGCCTGCTTCGATTGTAGACAAGATAGTATCAATGTTCACAGGAAAGAGAACGCTTGTATTTACAGGAAAAGGAACAGGGTCAGGCGCAGCAGAAGGAATAAAAAAAGGATGGGACTTTTTGAAAACAGGATTTGACGAGAGAAACATCGCCGGAAAACTAGACTATAAAAAAGTGAACTTCGGAAAAGGAAAGGTTGCTGACGCGTTGAAAAAATATACCGATACAGTATTCGGAGTTCTTGGAGCCGAGGACCAGCCTTTCTATTACGCAGCGAGAGCGAGAAGTATGGCGAACCAGGCAGCGGCCATGGCGAAGAACGAGGGACTGCGAGGAAAGGAAGCTGTGGCATTTGCACAAAAGCTTATTGAGAACCCGACAGAAGACATGCTGAAATACTCGGCGCTAGACGCAGAGACAGCGGTGTTTCAACAGGACTCATGGCTAGCAAAGAAAGCCCAGAACATGCAAAAAGGTCTCGAGGTTGTTCTCCCATTTGCGAAGACGCCTGCGAACGTGGCGACAGCGATGATCAACTACACGCCGGTAGGAATTGCAAAAACAATAATCGAGAACATTGGAAAAGGAAGATTTGACCAGAGACTATTTGCACAAGGAATGGGACGAGGAATAACAGGGACAGCATTAGTCGCAGTGGGCGCAGCACTGGTTGCAAACAAGATGCTAAACCTATCAACGCCGACATCAGAGAAGGAACGGAAGCAATGGGAGCTTGAAGGACGAACTCCGAACTCAATTCTTATAAACGGAAAATGGAGAAACATCGGAGTGCTAGGGCCTGCGGGTATGGTCCTTGTTATCGGAGGACACCTGCAACAAGGAATGGAAAAGACAGGATCGCTTACAGGAGGACTTGCGCAAGCGGCCGGAGGGTTCGGGTCAGCGCTTACAGAGCAGTCGTTCCTATCAGGAGTAAACAAGGCGATCGACGCAATCAAGGATCCTACTCGGTCATTTAACGGATTTGCTTCAGGGCTTGCCGGTTCTTTGGTTCCGACAATCGTGGCAGACTTTGCACGACTGACAGACCAATACGAAAGACGAACAGACGGAATGGTTGAAAGAGTTCAATCACGAGTACCAGGACTAAGAAACAAGCTGCAACCTCAAATTGACACGCTAGGAAACGCAAAGGAAACTCCGAACTTCTTCGAGGTCATGGCGGATCCAACGCGTCCAGGAAATGCGTCAGCCGAAGAGGGAGATGTGGTGGTTGCGGAACTTCGAAGACTTGCAGACGCGGGGTACCAAGCGACACCAACACAAGTAGGAGAGAAGGCGGGATATCCGAGTCTAACGCCAGAGCAAAATACAATGGTGCTAGAAATGACGGGACGATACGCGAAGAATGCAATCCGGTCTATCATGGACCTACCTGCCTATGATACAATGGACAATGAGCAACGGATGAAGACGATAGAGAACGTGGTAGACAACGCGAAGGTGGAAGGAAGAGCGAGAGCATTGGTTCGAATTCTTGCAGGGTTGCGAGGCAAGGACCTTGAAGACAAGATCAAGCAGCTTCGACAAGACAAGATGATCACGAACCAGGTGTACGGATATTATCAATCATTAAAATAAGGCCATGCCAAACGAAGAAACACACTTTACAAATAAAGATCGGGAAACACTCATCGAGGTTAGAACAAAACTCGATAGAGCTATTACTGACATATCAAACTTAGGCAGCAACTATGCTGATAAAGGTGATCATAACACCCTTGTAAAGCGTGTTGATGCATTGGAAGATAATAACAAATGGATCATCAGAACGATCCTAACAATTATAATCGCAGCAGTTATGGGTGGAATAATAATCACAACAAGACAATGAACATCATACAAGACTATATAAAAACAGGAACACTAAGACGTCCAGGAACAAAGCTCCTAGGCGTTAAGTTCGTGGTTGCGCATGACACAGGGAACAAGAACACGACAGCGAGACAGAACGTGAACTACTTCAAGAACTCGGCCAACGAGGCGTCGGCATCAGCCCACGTTTTTGTTGACGACATCGAGGCAATCGAATGTATTCCAATGACAGAGAAGGCATGGCATGTGTGGTACTCGAAAGAAAACGATAACAAGTTTTACGGAGGGGACTCGAACGATTATGCGATCGGCGTGGAGCTTTGCTTTTTTGACGACAAGTCAAGAACGCTGAAAGCATATTACAACTATGTGGAAATCATAGCCTCGCTGTTCGACAAGTATGGATTGGATCCGTTGAAGAACCTGCCAGGCCACGACGACCTGGACCCGGAACGAAAGACGGACCCGATGAACGCGTTCAAGATCATAGGAAAGACAAAGGAGGAATTCAGAAAGGACGTTCGGGCAAGCATGAAGACAAACAAAGCGGAACCACTAAAGACTTGTAAGATAGGCCAGGTAGGCCCAGAAATCGCCGCCATACAAAAGATACTGGAGAAAGGAGGATATGTGCTAGGAATGCTTCAAACAGGTGTGTATGACGAAATTATGGCGAAATCGGTACTATACTTTCAATTGAAGAATAACGTGGCAGACATCAAGGAGCTTTCAATCCTTCGAGGGGAGACAGTAGGTCCGAAGACGATACAGAAAATGCAATAGGAAATGGTCCACCGAGGGGTGGACTTTTTTCTTATGTGGTACAATGGAGACATATCAATAATCATTAAAACAAACATATGAACATCATAGGCATATTATTTTTAGCAACACTGATCGAGGGAACAATCACTTACCTGTTCGGAAAATCAGAAGAACCACGACCAGGAATACGATATGTGTCCCTAGGCTTTGGAATTATGCTAGCAACAGCATACCAAGTAGACATCCCAGGAATGGCAGGACTTGCAGCAATCAACGTGTATGTAAACTACATCGTATCAGGACTTGTTATCGGACGAGGTGCAAACTATATCAATGACATATTCGCATTGATACAATCAAAAAAATAGAAAAGGACCGCGAGACACTGCGGACATTATGAAAACATCAACAATTATTTTTCTGGCATTTGCATTTTTTCTGGCACATCCAGGAAATCAAAAGCAAGAAGAGACTGAACTGAAGCTGTCCTCAATAACCAAGGAGACGGAACCGGTTCAAATTAAAAAGGAGGAAGTGAGACTGAAGAGAATGCAGATCCTATCGAGAGACAGAGACGAGTGGCTTTCAAAGCTCATACAATGCGAAAGCACAGGAAACCCACATGCGGTAAACCCGAAGGACCTGGACGGAACAGCAAGCTACGGACTGCTACAATTCAAGCCTTCAACGTTTGAAATGTTTAGCAAGAAGTACGGTATAGCCGGCGAGCTTATGGACGGAGAGGCGCAGAAGAAAATAGTCAGAGCCATGATGGACGACACGTCGGTACGGTGGCACAGACAGTTCCCGGCGTGTGTGAACAAGTTAGGTTTGCCCCCAAGAATATAAACTGCTATAATATCAGAGTCTAGCCTACGCTCCGTTTGGCTAGACGTTAGGACTTCGGTCCTGATAAAAAACCCTCTAGCAATTCGTTGTGACAAGGGTTTTTTATTTTGTAGGGTAGGCACAGGTGTGCCGGGGGTAGGCACAAATGAGCCTACAGGGTAGGCACAGGTGTGCCATATATAAGAATATATAATAATAAAATGATTTATATAGGGAGGCAGAACCCGCGAGGGGAAAGTTATGCACAGGTGGGTATTAGCATACAATGACAACGTGTTGTATACTAAAATGGTAGACGGAGATTACAAAATAATTTATACAAAACGGAGCATGTACAAAAAACAAAACTTAGCCAAAGACTGGATAATGAATATAATCATTTTCATTATTCTTACAACAATCGGATTATTAATTTTGAAGGGCATAGGAAGCGGAGTGGTGATCACAATCAAACTCATAGCAAACGCTGAGGCACGCCGAGCGATCGCTGAGTGCGAGCAATGGAAAGCCGAAGCAAGCATATACCCAGGATACTACCTGACAGGGTGGCAAGAGGAACAATGCAAAACATACGACATTGAAATCAAGCTGCCAATCAGAAACGAAATGATGAACCATTACTAATAAAAAACATACATACAAAAATTATGAACATAAATCAAGTAACAATAGTAGGAAGACTTACAAGAGACCCAGAACTTAAATCACTCCCAAGCGGAATGAAAATAGTGAACGCGTCAATCGCAACATCAAGAACACACAAGAACAAAGCAGGAGAGAAAACAGAAGAGGTAGAATTTCACAACATCGTGGCGTTTGATAAGACAGCCGAGATCATGGGGCAATACCTAAAGAAAGGGCAACTAGTCGGGATTACAGGACGACTGAAAACATCATCATGGGACGGAGAGGATGGAAAGAAAAGATACCGAACTGAAATCATGGTAGAGCAAATGCAAATGGGTCCAAAGGCAGGAGAGAAAACAGAGGGAGGATACACAGCGCCGGAGCCAAGAGACGACGTAAGTCAAGCAAAACAAGAGATAGAAGCGGGTAGTGAAATTAATCCAGACGACATCCCATTCTAAAACATATGGAACCAAACAACGAGTTGTGGTTTATATGGAGCAACGAGCATAAAGGGTGGTGGAGACCTGCTCGATGTGGATATACAAGCTACAAAAGCCTAGCGGGAAAATATACATTGGAAGAATCGCTCGAGATTGTAAAGGACGCAAACAAGTATAAAGGTGATGATGATCAACCTAATGAAGCAATGATAAAAGCATAAATACATGGAATACTTTAAACACCAAAAAGAGGGAATAGTTTTTCTCAAGGAAAAAAAGAAAGCCATACTCGCAGATGAGATGGGCCTAGGAAAAACACTGCAAGCGATCGTGGCAGCACGAGAGGTGACAGGTCCTGCAAGAGATGCAGAACTAAGATATTCAGCCACGCTTGTAATATGTCCCGCGTCATTGAAGATCAACTGGTCCCGGGAGATATTAAAAATATATCCAAACTCGGACATCATAAAAGTAGATGCCGGCAAAGAGCAGGACCTTAGCGGTTCTTCATGGGTCATCATCAACTACGACATGCTTCATAAATACATGGACCAGATACTTGGAATGATTGCAGAAGGAAAAATAGACTCAGCGATCATAGACGAGGCTCACTACATCAAAGGAAGAAAGACAGAGCGATCAGTATGCACGCTCGCCATAACTTCAAAGCTAGACGTTGTGTACCTACTTACAGGAACTCCGGTCATGAACAGACCGCGGGAGCTTTTCAACTTATTAAAAGCAATCGGACATCCACTCGGAAGAGCGGTGACTGTTTTTGCAAAGAGATATTGTGGGGCGTATATGAAAACAATCATCAAGAAGAACGGTCAGATGATCAGATTTTTTGACGACAAAGGAGCTACCCACCTGGAAGAGCTTCGGGAATTCACGAAGGGTCACATACTCCGAAGATTAAAGAAGGACGAGCTAGACCTCCCACCAAAGATAATACAACCGAGAATCGCTGAACTTTCAAAAGAATTTAAGAAGCAATACGATACCGCATTTGACAGCTATGTAGAATACCTCACAAACAATCCGGACGCAGGAAAGAACGTGGAAAACATCATGGACGCGAGACACCTCGTAGAGCTGATGAAGGTAAAGCAAGTATGCTCGAGAGCGAAGATATCGACCATGGTGGAAGACATACGAAACGCGGTCGACGGAGGACAGAAGGTCATTGTATTCAGTCAGTTTACAGGCACGATCATGGAACTGCGAGACGAGCTGATGCAGGAAAAGAAAGGTTCAAAATACGGCGACGCGAAGGAACCAATCAAATCAGTTGTGTTGACCGGCCAGAACAGCATGAAGGAAAGACAGGAGTCGGTGGATGCATTTCAGAACGACGACGACACGAAGGTGTTCATTGCAAACATAATCGCCGGAGGGGTGGGTATAACGCTCACAGCAGCGTCCATTGTTATGTTCGCGGACATGGAGTGGTCGCCCGAGCTACATGCCCAGGCTGAGGACCGTGCGCACAGAATAGGGCAGAAGGGTACGGTCAATGTTTATTACTACGTGGCAGCAGACACGGTGGAAGAAGACATCATCGAGATATTGGAAAGCAAGCGAGACGTGATACGAAGAATACTAGACGGCGATCCTCTCGATAGTCTGGCTAAGGAAGCCGAAAGAGTGGCATTGATAGAGGATCCAGAAGAGAAAGACCAGGCACTCAAGAACCTGACAAGACAGATGAGAGAGGTAGGAGGAGCGCCTATGCTTTCAATGGCAATAGACTTCTTAGATAGAATGAAGGAAAAATTACATATCCACAATTAATAACACTAGCATATTATGACAACGCAAGATACAATGAAAGACATGAGAGCAAAGATACTTGTTCTCAAAAAACAACCAAAAAGAAAGCTTTCGACAGCCGATATAAAAAGGGAGGGATATATGCCATGGGCAACCCATCACCGGACGATACTGGGAATACTGAAAGCCGACAAGATAGGTCCAAACATACTGAACGTCGCTATAGAAAACGAGGAAAAACAAACTCGATATACAGTGACGTCCGCCAATTTAATAAAATACCTAACCGCCTACGGTCCTGCCCTTATAAGCATGATCCGAAGGTATAAAAAATAAAAATATGACAACGGAGAAGTCAAAAATACTATTGAAAAAAGAAAAGGGTCTCAACCGTCACTGGAAAAACTTCAGAGACACTGAGTACCTTGGAGGACACAACCTGGAAGCAGGAGAAGAAATGCTCCTGACAATCAGCAAGTTCGAAGGAGAAGAGATGATTATAAAAGTTGGAGGAAAGAAGGACGAGAAGGTGCCAAAACAGGTGCTTTATTTTGTCGAGGAAGTGCCGAAGATGATACTCAACACTACGAACGCGAACGTGCTGACAACATTGTACGGATCACACCCGAACCAATGGATAGGAAAGCAGATACAGATACACACTTCAAAGGTGAAAGCATTCGGAAAGACTCACGACGCGATACGGATACGAGAGATCATACCGAAGATTGACGTTGACATTGAATTCTATACAGGCAAACTTATGGCTGCACAAAACCTAGACGAGTTGCGAACAATATGGAAATCATTCCCGCAAGCGGCGCTCAACTCGAAGGAACTTATAAAAAGAAAGGACGCATTGAAGGAACAACTGACACTTGATCCAAAAGGCCCTGAAAATAATTAATACAATACATATGAAAATCATACACATAGAACAAGGAACAAAAGAATGGCACGACCAAAGACGGTGCAGAATTACAGGAACAAAGCTGAAAGCGGTGATGGGAACAACAGAAGCAAGACGATCAATCATAGCCGAGCTTATAGCTGAAGAAGCCACAGAGCAATCGAAGGAATTCAAATCAACAGCGACGATGGAGCGAGGAAACGCAGAGGAGATATTCGCGGTCAAAGCCTTCGAAGCAAGAACAGGAAAGAAGGTTGACCGGGTAGGAATGTGCGAGCATGATGAGTACGAGTGGATAGCATTGTCACCGGACGGACTGATTAAGGACGCGGAAGGAAAATACAGTGAGGCGGTCGAGGTTAAATGCCCGGACTCAAAGAACGCAATCCTGTACAAGATAGAGAACATGGTCCCGATGTATGAGACAGGACTCCTTACAAAGTACACGAAGGCAGAGATGCTAGAGATACTCGAGAAGACAGACACGCCACACAACCCGAAGGGAACGATATCAGAACTCGAGGGATTGCTACCGCCAGGATACAACGGCAAGCCAAGCTCGCAAGCTCCATTTCTAGGGATACCGACAGAGTACAAATGGCAAGTGGTGAATTACTTTCTGGTAAACAATGACCTGAAGAAGCTGCATTTCTTGATATACGATGCAAGATTTATCAACGACGACCAGAAAACATACACGGTAGTGGTTGAGAGATCGAACGAGATCCTGCAAGAAGCAATCGCACAAGCAATGGAAGCCCTGCTAATTTTTAGAGAGGACTGGATGAGATGGAAGGAAATAGTATTACCTACTGAATTCTAAAACCATGGCAAAGAAGACACACGCAAAGATAGAGAGATCGAAAGACAACTACAAGGAGCTGAACCGGTTCATTGACGAGCATGAAATAGACGCGCTCAAGGTGACGGAATACCAATGCAGATGCGCGGGAGCGATAGACATATATCCTACGAACAAAAAATACTTTTTACTTAAGACACACAAGTGGGGCAAGTACGAAGACATTAATGAATTAATCAAATATATAAAATAAACATATGAGTGAAACACAAGAAGCAAAAATAGTATTAAACGAGTCAGACATACAAAAGTTTGACCCGACGATTGCAGACCTGCAAAGAATGGTTGAGAATACAAAAGACATCACGGCCGATACGAGAATAGACATTATAAAAGAATCGCGTATAGACTTTAAGAAGCGACGCGTTCAAATCGAGAAGTACGGCAAGTCACTAAGAGACGAGGCTAACAAGTTCAACAAAGCGGTGCTTGCAAAAGAGAACGAGCTTATAGCAATCATCGAACCGGAGGAGCGACGACTTGAAAAGATAGAGAAGGACGCCGAGGCAAAGATACTCATCGAGTCACGAAGAGAGAAGATACCCGCACGAAGAGAGAGACTCGCAGCGATCGGTGACGGGGTGGAAATATCAGACGACGACCTTCTTCTTATGGATGCAAACAACTTCGAGGCATACGTCAACCTTAGAGTGGGAGACAAGCTAGAGAAAGAGAAACTGGAATACGAGGCAGAACAAAAAGAGAAGGACCGAGTGGCCAGAGAAAAACTAGCAGCAGACCAGAAGATCATGGACGACGAGAGAAAGAAACTTGACGAGGAACGAGAAGAGATAGAGAGACAAAAGCAAAAACTTGAGGACGACAGAATAGCTCGAGAGAAGAAGATAGAAGACGACAAAAAAGCAAGAGAGAAAGAGGAGGCAGACCTTGCAGAAGAGAAAGAGAGAGAGGAAAGAAACAAGATAAAGCTAGAGAGAGCAGAGAAGTATAGAAACTGGAGAGAGCAA
>Ga0172380_10001701_pt1 | contig 37453 bp, 29 predicted proteins | sample Leawe162metaG_FD_119747 | JGI IMG/M metagenome (GOLD analysis project Ga0172380, IMG submission 119747) | Leachate microbial communities from a municipal landfill in Southern Ontario, Canada - Leachate well 162 metaG | ecosystem: Engineered > Solid waste > Landfill > Unclassified | place...
AAAGAAATAAAGAATTTGAAGAAATTTATTCAAAAGTAGTGAAAGCATCTTTCGGAAATAGAAGAAAAACTTTAAAAAATTCGTTAAGTAATAGTATATTTACAGGAATTAATTTCGGAGGCTCGCCTATTGATTTATCAAGAAGAGCGGAGACCCTTAGCTACACAGAATACATTACCTTAACAAAATTCATTTTCGGAAAACTACATGGCGGAGAATAACAACACCACGAATGTTAAGAATCTAATTCAAATTGATCAGGAAATATTAGACAATATTTCTGTTCTATTAGAAGAAGAAGCCGGCGAATCTGTAAAAAATATTTTCGCAAGCCTACACCCTGCCGATATAGCTGTAATAATAAACCATATTAAACTTGATGAAGCAATTTATGCCTTTAACCTTTTAACAACCGAGGTCGCTGGCGAAGTTGTAATTGAGCTTGATGAAGATTTAAGAGAAAAGATTTTAAGAGAAATTGAACCGGGTAAAATCGCCGATATCGTAGATGAACTCGATTCTGATGATGCGGTTGATATTGTAAGTGATTTGCCTGATGACGTTGCTGTTCACGTCCTCGAAAATATTGATAAAGAATATTCCGAAGATGTAAAAGAATTATTAAAATACCGCGAGGATAGTGCCGGCGGTATTATGTCCACTGATTTTATTTCTGTCATTTCTGATGCTACCGTTAAAGATGCCATCGAACAAGTTAGGCAAAATGCTGATGAATTTGAGCATATTTATCATATATACGTAATTGATACTGAAGAGAAATTAATTGGTTTTGTTCTATTAAAATCGCTTTTACTGCACACATTAGATACAAAAGTAAAAAGTATCATGGAAGATGAGCTATTGACTGTTAATCCGGAAATGGATCAGGAAGAAGTGGCTAATCTGATGGAAAAATATGACCTTGTAACTATTCCTGTAATTAATCCTAAAGGAATAATGCTAGGAAGAATTACAATTGATGACGTAGTTGACGTTATTCATGAAGAGGCGGCTGAAGATATTCAGAAGTTTGCGGGTTTATCTGAAGAAGAGGAAATGAGCCATAGCTCATTTAAAATATCACGTAATAGACTACCATGGCTTTTAGTTGCGTTAGTAGGTGAACTTGTAAGTGCAATGGTACTTTCTAATTTTCAAGCATCGATAGAGAAGATTTTAATTGCGAGTTTTTTTATTCCTATTGTTATGGCAATGGGTGGAAGCTCAGGTACGCAGGCAGCTATCGTTATGGTTCGCCGCCTCGGTAATCAAGAAATATTTATTAATGAAGCATTCAAGAAAATAGGTAAAGAATTTGTTGTCGCTTTAATAAATGGATTAGTCTGCGGAATATTGCTTTTGGCTGCTACTCATTATCTTTTCCGGGCTGAAGTATTATTTTCAGTCGTACTATCATCAACCTTATTGATAATAATGGTATTTGCTACAATCGTAGGCGCAATGGTACCGGTTGTGCTTAAACGATTCGGTGCTGATCCGGCTATTGCAACTGGTCCATTTGTTACAACTATGAATGATATATTTAGTTTAACAGTTTACCTATCAATTGTTTCACATTTTCTAATTGTTAGTTAAGCCCATTATCAACACGATTAATTACTTCAACAATAAGCATAAAGTAACGGTCTAATGAACAATTTGCATCTTCTCTTAAATAACAATCGCCCTCTTCACCCGAAGTACGGCAATGTGAACAAATTTTATCACGAAGCAAAAGCTTTAATTCATCTAAATTCTTTCCGTCATATTTATGAACTAAATCTACAATTTCAGGAAGATAAAGTTGAACTGCACATGTTTCTTTATTTGTTAATGTACAACCTCCGAGTTCATTTGAATCGGCACAAATTGCACAGACATTTTCTCTTATCGCTTTTTGATATTTATCCATTAAAGTTATATCCATTTTTTGGTTTAAAAAAGTTAGTAATATGATAATCATTTCGCAAGCGGATTAATAATGACCTTAAATAAAAAAAATCAAGTACAAAGAATTTTCGATTCTATTTCAGGCAGATATGATTTTCTAAATCATTTCCTAAGTGCCGGGATAGATATATATTGGCGGAGAAAAGCACTCCGTTTGACAAAAATAGGTAGTGAAAGCAAATTATTAGATTTAGCATGTGGGACAGGAGATTTTGCTTTAGAGGCTAAAAAATTCGGCGTTAAAGAAATTATTGGCGCTGACTTATCTTTCAATATGCTAAAAGTATTTCATCAAAAATCGGAATGGAGCAAAGGAAGGATTGTACAAACCATTGCTGAAATACTCCCTTTCAAAAGCAATTCATTTACAAATATAACAGTCGCTTTTGGAGTAAGAAATTTTTTTGATATTCAATCTGCATTTATCGAGTTTAATAGAGTATTATCAGATAAAGGAAAAGTGACAGTTTTAGAATTTCGATTACCTGAAAATGGGATTATAAAAAGTCTTTATTTGTTTTATTTCCATAAAATCTTACCTGCAATTGGTCGATTAATTTCAAAGGACAATGAAGCTTATACTTATCTTCCCGAATCAGTAAATGATTTTGATAAAAATATTAATCTTGTTGATTTATTCAAGAAAGCTAGTTTTACAAAAGTGGAAAAATATTCGCTTACTTTTGGAGTTTGTCAAGTAACAATAGCTTATAAATAATTATAAACTATTTAGATATTCTATTATTTTTTCTTTCAATTCTGTAAATGAGATTTTTCTATGGCTTATTTTATTTTTTTCTTCAAAGGATAATTCTGCAATAGTTTTATTATAATCATCAGGAATAAAAATCGGATCATAACCGAAACCTGCCGTTCCTCTAATTTCTAAAATTATTTTTCCCGACAATTCACCAATACAATCAATTTTTTTATTACCATCATAAAAAACTGCATGACTAATAAATTTAGCCAGATGCGGTTCAGGAAGAATTTCAAGTTCTGAAATTACTTTTTTATTATTATCTTCATAAGTGCAATTTTCGCCTGAATAACGAGCAGAATAAACACCCGGTCGTCCATCTAATTGTTCAATCGCCAAACCGGAATCATCAGCGATAACTGGCTCTTTATAAATATCATAAATAGCCTTCGCTTTAATAAAAGCATTTTCTTCAAATGTTACTCCGGTTTCAGGTATATCAATATTGTTCCCAAGTTCAGCAAGTGAAAAAACTTCAATGCCCGTTCCCTTAAATAAAGCTTTTATTTCTTTAGTCTTACCCTTATTCTGCGATGCAAAGATTAATTTCATATTATTTATTACTCTCTTTCTCATTCAAACATTCATCAAGTTTTTCCATTCCAAATCTTAAATGAGGGATTACAATTGAACCTCCTACAATTAATGCAATATTGAAAGATTCATGCAATTCTTCTCGAGTGGCGCCTTCTTGAACTGCTCTATCAATATGATAAAGGATACAATCGTTGCATCTTAAAACCATTGAAGCAACTAAACCCATTAGCTCTTTAGTTTTAGAATCAAGAGCACCCTTTACGTAGGCTTTATTATCAAGAGCAAAAAATTTATTAAAATCTCTGAAACCTGAGTTTAATATTTTATCATTCATCTCAGAGCGGTATGTTTTAAATTCGCTTAAAGTAGTTTTCATATTTATTCCTATTTTTTTCTATTAAGTTCTTTTTTTAAATAAGTACCGGTAATACTACTCTTAACTTTAGAAATTTCTTCCGGTGTACCTGTTGCAATAATTTCACCCCCGTGTTTGCCCCCCCCGGGTCCTAAATCTATTACGTGGTCAGCAACTTTTATCACATCGAGATTATGTTCAACCACTACGACAGTATTTCCCTTCTCCACTAATTTCATTAAAACATCTAATAAGATTTTTACATCTTCAAAATGAAGACCGGTAGTTGGTTCATCGAGAATATAAAGAGTTTTGCCTGTACTTATTTTGCTCAATTCCGTAGCAAGTTTTACTCTTTGTGCTTCTCCGCCTGAAAGAGTTGTTGCTTGCTGCCCCAATTTTATATATCCCAGTCCAACATCATGTATGGATTGAATTTTTCTTTTTATCCTTGGCAAATCATCAAAAAATTCTAATGCATCATCAACAGTCATTTCTAGGACTTCTGAAATACTTTTTGTTTTATAAAGTATTTCTAAAGTTTCTCTATTATATCTTTTCCCATTGCATACTTCGCAAAGCACATATACATCAGGTAGAAAATTCATTTCAATTTTCTTAAGACCATCACCATGACACTCTTCACATCTTCCACCCGATACATTAAAACTAAATCTACCTGGTCCATATCCACGCATTTTTGATTCGGGCAACTGTGCAAATAGGTCCCTGATATGCGTGAATAAACCTGTATAGGTAGCAGGATTTGAACGAGGCGTTCTACCGATTGGTGCTTGGTCGATCTCTATTATTTTATCAAGCTCTTCTGATCCCGTTACCTTTTTATATGGCAGTGGAATTAATTTTGACTGATAAAACTTATGCATTAATATTCGTACCAATGTTTCATTTATTAATGATGATTTCCCCGAACCACTAACTCCAGTGATAGTTGTAAACGTTCCTAATGGAATTGATAAATCGACATTCTTTAGATTATTGCCGCTGGCTTCGATTATTGAAATATAATTACCACTACCTTTTCTTCTTTCAATTGGTAATTCAATTCTCTTATCATCCTTTAAGTAATCGATTGTCAAAGAATGGTAATCATTTTTATTATTAACAATTTTATCTGTGTTGCCGATTACACAAAGTTCACCTCCATGTTCGCCTGCACGTGGACCAAGATCGATAATAAAATCCGAGCTTTCAATAGTTTCTCTATCGTGTTCTACAACAATTACGGTATTCCCTAAATCACGAAGGCGTTTCAAAGAATTTATTAATTTTTCATTATCACTTTGATGAAGTCCAATGCTTGGTTCATCAAGTACGTATAGAACTCCAGCTAGCTGCGTTCCTATTTGAGTTGCAAGTCGTATTCTTTGAGATTCACCGCCTGATAGTGTTCTCGCACTTCTATCCAACGTTAAATAATCCAATCCCACATTTAATAAAAATTCTATTCGAGAAGTAATTTCTTTTAATATCTGTTTAGAAATTAGTTTCTCTCTTTCAGTAAGCGTTATATTTTCAAAGAATTTTTTTGTATCCTCAATCGATTTAGTTGTTAGTTCCGAAATGTTAAGTCCATTAAATTTTACTGCTAAAGATTCTTTTTTTAGTCTGCCTCCGTTACATGTAGAGCAGACTTTTGTATTCATAAAGGCTTCAGCCCAGTTACGGATATGGTTCGAAGATGTATTATCATAATAATGTTGAACATAATTATAAACACCACGGAATTTATTATAGTAAGTAACAGAGCGACCACTACCCATCTTATAAGAAAAAGGTAATTTATCTTCCGAGCCATAAAGCAGAATCTTCCTCTGTTCATCATTTAAATCTTTGAGCGGAGTATTAAAATCAAAACCATATTTTTCAGCGATACCTTCAACCTGATTAAAGAACCAAGTTTTGCGCGGTTTGCCTAAAGCAGAAATCCCTTCTTCTTTAATACTTTTTTCCCAATCGGGAATAATTAAATCGATATCTAATTCTCTTCTTTCACCAAGTCCATCGCAATCAGGGCAAAAACCATAAGGTGAATTAAACGAAAACGAATTTGGTGCAAGTTCCTGAAATCCAATTCCGCAATGAAGACAAGCAAATTCTCTGCTAAAAAAATTATCCGCTTTTCCATCATTAACAATTAGATTCCCATTACCGAAATTAAGGGCTGCCTCAACTGATTCACTAATTCGGCTTCTTGCCTGTTCATTACTCTTTAGTCTATCAACAACAATTTCGATATCATGAGTTTTGTATCTATCAACTTTTAGCCCTTCTACAAGTTCTAATACTTCCCCATCGACTCTTACACGAACAAATCCATCTTTTGATATTTCATCAAATAATTCTTTATAATGCCCTTTTCTTCCTCTTACTATTGGCGCAAGAATTGAAATTCTTTGATCATTGTAATTTGTTAGAATAGTATCAATGATTTGATTTGTAGATTGTTTTTGTACGGGTCTGCCGCAGCTATAACAATGCGGAATACCAACCCGTGCATAAAGAAGTCTAAGATAGTCGTATATTTCGGTTACAGTTCCAACAGTTGAACGAGGATTTCCTCCTGTTGATTTTTGTTCGATAGATATCGCAGGACTAAGTCCTTCAATTAAATCAACATCCGGCTTTTCGAGAATATTTAAGAATTGACGTGCATAAGCAGAGAGGGACTCGATATATCTTCTCTGCCCTTCGGCATAAATAGTATCGAATGCTAAGGAAGATTTACCAGAACCGGATAATCCGGTGATAACAACTAATGTATCGCGCGGGATTTCGAGAGATATATTCTTAAGATTATGTTCCCGTGCGCCTTTAATTATAATTTTATTTTGTAATTCCATTTAGATACATTTGTAAAAGTTCAATCTAGTAGTTTACTTAATAACAGACCTAAAATCAATTTTATTTGCATTATAAGACTATGAACGAGATAAAAGAAACAATAAAGATTATATCAAAGGAACAAGAATTTAGTTTTAAAGAAAAAGGGAGCGAATTTATTGCTCACTCATTCTATATTGAATCTGAAGAAGAAGCAATCGAGAAACTCTCCGCAATTAAGAAAAAATTTTATGATGCTGTTCATCATTGTTACGCTTATTCTATTGGATATGAGAAAAGTAAATATTCGGATGATGGCGAACCAAATGGTACTGCGGGTATTAGAATCTTTAACGCCATAAACCACTTTGAGTTAACTAATGTAATTGTTACTGTTGTCCGATATTTCGGCGGTGTTAAACTTGGTGTTGGTCCACTTGGTAAAGCTTACTATTTTTCGGCAGAACAGTTACTTTCTAATTCACCTATTTCAATAAAAACTGCATACCAAAGAATTGAAATTTTTTATACTTACGAACAAATAAGTAAGGTGCATTATTTAATAAACCAGAATGATGCTATTATAGAAAAGACTCTTTATGAACCCGAATTAAAAATAGTATGTTTGGTATTAATTTCAAAAATAGGTAGATTTGTGGAGGAACTTATCGATTTTTCGGGCGGTTTAATATCAACAAATCTTACAAATGAAATAAAATACCTATAAGGTTTGTTTTTAATAAGTAATTCTTGACAAATAGGTGCTATTTACTTAATTTCTATATTAAGATATTAATCTCCCGAAAGTCTTAGTTAATGTTTAATAAATAATTAAATTGAGAAGAAAATGATTTATACTAAAACCGGTGAATATGCTATTAGAGCGATCTTGTTTTTGGCTCGTCAACCAAAAGACAGTTTAATTATGTCTTCTGAAATAGCCAAAAGCGAAGATATTCCCGCTCACTATTTAGCAAAAATTCTTCAAAGAATGGCTAAATATGGTTATGTCGATTCTTATAAAGGGAGAGGCGGCGGATTTAAGATTACTGAATTAGCAAAGAAAAGTTCTATACTTGAAATTGTTGAACGCGTTGAAGGACCTGTTATTAATTTAAAATGCGTTACTGGTCTAAAGGAATGCTCCGATGAAAGCCCTTGTCCTCTTCATGATGAATGGGCAGAATTAAGAAATAGAATTTACAACCTCATTTCGAGCAAATCTGTTCAAGAAGTTGCTGAAAAATATTCCGAGACTTTAAGAAAAGCTAAATAAAAAAAGCGGCTTATGCCGCTTTTTTCTTAATTCCTATATCCATGAATAAGTGCAAGAAATGTATTTATAGTGCGCTTTATTTATATAGCTATCTCTTTTTACAATTTTACTCCAATACCAATTCCATCACCTATTGGTAAAATTGTCGAAAATAATTTTTCATTAGCTAAAAAATATATATTGAAATTTCTTACCGATTCGGTGGAGTTTTTATATTTATCAGGTACTTCGGAAGAACCTGCATAACCTTTCCATAAAAGATTATCGATAATAATTACACCTTTCTTTTTTAATTTTTTCATCGAAAAATCGAATAATTTTTCATAGTCTTCTTTATCTGCATCCAAAAAAATTAGGTCGTATTTACATTCTAATTTCGGGATTATTTCCAAAGCATCCCCTTTAATAATATTTATTTTTTCTCCGAAACCAGACATTTCGATAAATTCTAACGCTAAAACTATATTGTCTTTGCTTTTTTCGATTGTATCAATAAATCCTTTTTTCCTAATCGAACGTGCCATACGAATTGATGAATAAGCAATTGCAGTACCAATTTCTAATACTTTTTTGGGTCGAAGGGATTGTATTAAAGTCTCTAAAAATTCAGCTGATTTCCAATCAAGAATTGGAATACGGTTCTCTTCAGCATACTTTTCCATCTTTAAAATTAATTCACTTTTTTCTTTTCGTAAACTCTCTAAATATTTTATTTGAGACTTATGTAATATTCCTGACATAACTACTCTTTTTATTTCAGGTATAATAACTTTTTATTTAGAACCGTACCATTAATTTTTAATGAATAAATATAAGAACCGGAAGCTATCGATTCACCTAAATCATTAGTCCCGTTCCAGTAAATGTTATTTTTTCCAATAGATGCTATTCCAGAATATAGGGTTTTTATCTTTTCACCAAGTACATTAAATACTTCTACTTCGGCATAACTATTATCTTTTGAAAGAAAAGTAATCAAAGTAGAGCCATTGAATGGGTTAGGATAATTTTGAATTAATGTATAATCATCGGGCAAAATTATTTCTTCTTTATCTTTTGCTGAAGTAACAATATTCAGATTTCCGCCAAATAGTTTATAAGATTTATCTGCAACCGCAGGTTCTCTATTATTTACTCCGGTATTAGATTCATAAGTGAAATAAAAAGTTACCGCTTCATTATAGATAAATTGAGGGAGAGTAGTATTAAAAATATAACCACCTTGATAACTCATTGCGATTACTTGCTCAATTCCACTATTACCTCTATAATGTAATTTAAGAGTCTGTACATTCATTTGATTTGGATTGTGGAAAGCTTTCGTTAAAATCAAATTACCATTCGATTCTTTTATGTTAGGGTAGGTAATGGCTTTAAGTGCAGAAACAATTCCCCATCCAATATCATTATTGGGAGAATCTGAATTGCTTGCTGATTCCATCATTATAGCTCTAACTTGTGTATTCTTTAGATAAGGATAGGCTGACATTAGGAGTGCTGTAACACCTGCTGCAATTGGGCAGGAGAAAGATGTTCCACTTCCAAAACTATATAAACCGGATGTAGTAACCTTTAAGGTATTAGTTCCTTGAGCAGCAATTTCGGGCTTAATTCTACCATCTGAGGATGGGCCAAAACTACTAAAAGAAGAAATAGAGCCTGATCCAGTAACGGAAGCCACCGAAAGAATATTAAAAGCATCTGCCGGAGTCGTTATATATCCCCATGACTTTGCTCTTTCATTTCCCGCAGATGTAAATGTAACAATTCCTTTATTAAAAGCTATATCTACTGCTTTTGCTACTAAAGAAGTACTCCCATTCATATCTGCATAAGAATAAGAACGCTGGTCTTTATCAAATGTGGAATATCCTAATGAACTGCTTGTTAAATCTACTCCAATTGATTCTAGCCACTCCATTGCAGCTACATAATTATCTTCTTCGATATTTGTTTCTGTTGGAACGTATTCTGTTTTCGCTAATGCAAATTGGGAATTAAAAGCAGGACCAATCATTTCCCCATTTTCAAAACCACCAATTAAAGAAAAAACAGCTGTTCCATGGTTATCTTGATCATAACGGTCACCATCCTGATTTTCTGTAATATTATCATTTTGAACAAAATCATGTTCTTCCGTTACATTTCTTCCATTAAGAGGAGGATTGGACCTCCATTTAAAACCGGTATCTAACAACCCAATAAACACACCTTCGCCAGTAATTCCCATATCATGTACAAAGGGGACATCTGACAAAATATTTTGATTTAGAGACTGACCATAATTATAAGAAAAGTTTGGAGAGGCTTTTTCGTTCTCTCCGGTAAAAAACTGTTGATATTCCACCGAAGTTGATTCACTCTTTAATGATTTAATAATTTCTATCTTTTCTACGAATGGCAATGTTAGGAGTAGATCGTATTCTTGATCAGTTAAAAATGCAGAAACTGCATTAAACCATTTTAATTTATGAATAATTCCAATCCCTTTTTCATTAATCTGATCAAGATAAGAATCATTTATTTTTATATCTGTATAATCGATATAATCATTGCCAAGAACTTTTTTTCTTCTTTCAATAGCTTTTGGTGTTAGTTCTTTCTCGGCTTCTTTATAGTATTCAGAAGTTTTACTTAATCTATCACTATGATTTATTCCCTTATCCTTGAAATATATCAGATATTTAGTTTGAGCAGTGATACTAATAAAAACAAAAAAGAATATAAAAAGAATAATTTTTCTCATAAGAGAGGCTGTCCTTTAATTGGTTAATTCGTAATTATAAAGAAACAATTAATGATAATCAATGCACTAATTTTGCCAGACGGTTTAATCTCACCGAGCCTAAAAGTTGAAAGAAATCAGAAAATGGAATTGCCGGATTCCATGACCAATAAATAAAAAATGCTTGACCGACAACTTTATCACGTGAAACAAATCCCCAGAAACGGCTATCTAAACTATTATCTCTATTATCACCCATCATAAAGAAATAGTCTTTTTTGATCGTATAGCTTGTAACCGGTTGTTTATCGATTAAAATTTGATCACCTTCGATAGTAACTACTCTTCTATCATACTCTCTATCAATAATTGTGCGCCACTGCTCTACATTACTTCTATCTAATGAAATCACATCCCCTTTCTTAGGGACAATTACTGGTCCGTAATTATCTTCATTAAACTCTGCGCCGGCAGGGAAAATTCTCGGGTTTGTAACAGCAGCTGGCATTGCATTTTCATTCAAATATTGAATATGAGTAGGAATATCGGCTTCTTTTCCATTAATAAAAACAACTTTTTCTTTGACTACTACAGTATCTCCCGGTTCACCTATTAATCGCTTAACATAGTTATCAATATTAACGGGCTTCATCTCATCTTTATCGCCGGGAAATTCAAAAACAACAATATCCCCTCTTTTTGGTTCTCTTACAGCCGGCAATTGGAAATATGGAAGCGCTATATTTGTAAATGGAATACTTCTTGGTGAGGATGAACCATAAATAAATTTATTTACAAATAGGAAATCCCCTACCATAATAGTTTTTTCCATCGAAGGAGTTGGCACTCTCGAAGTCTCTATTATAAACGTCTTTAATATTAATGCCGCAATTGCAGCAAAGAATAAATTTTTTAAAAACTCAAGAAATTTTTTCAATTGAGTTTTTGTAGTATCATTTTTAGTCATAGAAATACCAAGTTCCTTTAGTCATCAATTTGTAATACAGCTAAGAATGCTTCCTGTGGGATTTCAACATTACCCACTTGCTTCATCCTTTTTTTGCCTTCTTTCTGTTTCTCTAATAATTTTCTTTTTCTTGAAATATCCCCGCCATAACATTTAGCAAGAACGTTTTTTCGCATTGCTTTAATATTAGTTCTCGATATTACTTTAGCACCAATTGATGCCTGAATAGCTATTTCAAACATCTGCTTAGGTATCAAGTCTTTCAATTTAGTTGTAACTTTTCTACCCCAATCATAAGCTTTCTTTTCATGCACAATCATAGAAAGAGCATCAACTTTTTCGCCATTTAGCATAATATCTAATTTTACTAAATCCGAAACTCTATATCCTATATACTCATAATCGAAAGAAGCATAGCCGCGAGATATTGATTTTAATTTATCATAGAAATCAAAAATGATTTCTGATAAAGGAAATTCAAATTGCAGATCCGCACGAGTGGGATCGATATAAGAAGTATTTATATATATACCTCTTTTTTCAATCGCAAGCTGCATTAAGTTCCCAACATATTCGCTTGGTGTTACAATTTGTGCTTTTACGTATGGTTCTTCAACGTGGTCAATATCTCCAAGTACCGGCATATCAGCAGGATTATCTACAATTACTTTTTCACCTTTTTTATTAATCACCCAATACTCAACGTTCGGTAGTGTAGTAACGATAGATTGATCAAATTCTCTTTCTAATCGCTCTTGGACAATTTCCATATGGAGCATACCCAAGAAACCGCATCTAAATCCAAAACCAAGAGCAACAGAAGTCTCCGGTGAATATGAAAGTGCCGAGTCATTCAATTTGAATTTTTCTAATGCGTCACGAAGGTTTTCATAATCTTCAGTATTGGTAGGGTAAAGTCCACTATAAACCATTGGCTTAATATCTTTATAACCTGGCAGAGGATTTTCTGCACCGTTTCGAGCATGTGTAACAGTATCCCCTACTTTAGAATCTGCAAGGTCTTTAATACCGGAAATTAAATAACCAACGTTTCCAGCTTGGAGTTCTCCGGTTCTGATTCTTCCCAACCGTAAAGTGCCTACTTCTTCAGCTAAATATTGATTGCCATTTACGAAATAACGGATTTGATCTTTCTCTTTGAGCTTGCCATTAAATATACGGACATAAGAAACGGCACCTCGATATGAATCGAAAACTGAATCGAATACTAAAGCTTGAAGAGGAGCATTTTCATCTCCAGTTGGTTGAGGAACCTTAGTAATAATATCCTCCAAAATCAGCCCTATACCCGCTCTTGTTTTAGCACTTGCTAAAATTATATCTTCATCTTTACAACCGATTAGCTCAATGATCTGCTTTTTTACTACATCTACCATAGCACTCGGAAGATCAATTTTATTAATTACCGGAATTATTTCTAACCCGGCATCAATCGCCATATAAAGATTACTAATTGTCTGAGCTTCTACGCCCTGAGCTGCATCTACTACTAAGATCGCTCCTTCGCATGCAGCTAAGGAACGAGATACTTCATAAGTAAAATCAACGTGTCCCGGAGTATCAATAAGATTTAGTATATATGAGTTTCCGTCATTCGCTTTATATTTCATCTGGATTGCGTGGGATTTGATTGTTATACCTCTTTCCCTCTCCAAATCCATACTATCTAAAAGCTGCTGCTTTGATTCACGCTCGCTAACGGTTTTTGTGAATTCGAGTAAACCATCAGCAATAGTTGATTTCCCGTGGTCTATGTGTGCAATAATGCAAAAGTTTCTAATTAATTCCATATTCCATCTTAAATTTAACCGAGTAATATAGGCATAGAACTTGCTAAATTCAATTTAACTTGATACTCATTTTTCGTATTTTAGTTAATTGAATAATTAAATTGACTAATAAATGAAAAATCTATTATTAATTCTGTTTTTATCATCTTTTTTTGCATTTGGTCAGAGTAAAAATATTGCATTTATTTCCAATATTGAATCAGGAAATAATGATAATCTGCAAAAACTAAGTATTCTTATAGATTCATTGAATAATTGTAAGAATATTGATAACATAATAATAACCGGAGACCTTTCATATACAAAAGACGATAATGATTATAAACTTTTAAATGAATTATTAAACTCTCTTAAAGTTTCCTACTCCATCTTACCCGGCAAGAATGAAAATGTAAACTATCCTTATGATTGGTCTGATTTTTTCGACCATATTGAGGGAGATAATTTATTAATTGAAGCTGATGAATATCTTATTACAGGTATAAATGGATTTCTTCCTTATTCAGATTATAAACATTTTTCTATGGAGAATCTAACTTGGTTAGGAAGTACATTAAAAGAGTATGGGAAAAATCGCACGATAATTTCTATTCTTCCTTTTGCTCTATCCGAACAAATATCAAATGAGAATGGATATTTATCAATTTTAAAAAGCAATAGAACCGGCGTAATTATCCAACCGACAAAAGAAAAAAATTCTAGCGAAATAATTGATGGAATAAGGGTTATATCACTTCAGGATGGTTTTATTGATAAAAATGGAAATCCTTATTATCACTTGATGTCGCTAAATGGAAGTTCAGTTTCTTTTTCAAAAATTATAATTGATGGGGAAGAAGAAAAAATAGAAACTTATGATCTGTCGGTAGATATATCTAATCCTGAATTAAATCTTGCTCCATCGGAAAGCGGTTTTTCAAAAGGATTATTAAAAATAGAAACAAATACCTCGACATATTCTCGCCCGATTAGAACTAAAGAAAAATTTATTTCTTATTCAGAAGAAGGTATTATTAGTTGTTATGATACCACCGGAAGACAAAAATGGGATTTTGATTCTTATGGTAATTCGCTTTCTTCACCTGTAATTGATAATGGTATTGTGACATGCGCTAATCTTAATGGAGACCTCTCAAGCATTAGCCAATTAGGAGGAGAACAAATTCAAACTATTGGTTTTTCCGAACCGATAATAACTGATTTATTGACTATTGAATATAATGGAACTAAAGAATTAATGATTCCAAAATTGTCGAGATCAAATGCTGCTATAGTCTTTGGTTCAATTTCAGGTAAACTTTCTTGCTATGATTTGGAAACACTTCAAGAATATTGGGTAAACAATTCTGCAAAAGGGTTAATTCTAAATAAACCTTTAAACACCGATAATAAGATTTTCTTTACAAGCAGAGATGGTTTTCTCTATTCGATAGATGCACGAAATGGATTAATGATTTGGAAATGGAGAGAAAGTAATAGTAACAATGTAACCGATTGTTCGCCTATTTCTGATAATAAAAATATTTTCGTTGTATCGAAAGATGGGACTTTATCAGCTATTGATTTATTACTGGGTAAAACTGAGTGGAAACTCACCAAACGCAATATTATTGATAAGGTTGCATTATCATTTGATAAAAAATATCTCTATGCCAAATCAGAAGGGAATAAATTCTTAGTAATTAATTGCGATAAGGGAACAATAATTAAGGAGATTAAATTGAATTTTAATCTGGATAATTTCCCCTCAGATATTTTGCAAAATGAAAATGCAATCTATTTTGCATCGGGTGAAAGTCTGTATTCAATTGATAAGAAATATAAAGTAATAAAAATATTCTCAAATGAGAATGGTGTAATTAATTATTTGGAATTATTTAATAACAAAATTATGATCTCCGACTTAAACGGACGTATAACAATAATAAATGAACCTTAAGGAATAGTGTGAAAAATTTTGACGGAATTATATTTGATATCGATGGAACTTTAACTTCTACATTTGATTTAATTTTTGCTTCTTTTAATCATGTAACAGAAAAATATTTTGGAAAAACTTTTAGTAATGAAGAGATACAAAAAGAATTTGGACCAACAGAAAATGTAATATTAAAAAAATGGTTTAAAGATAGATATAATAGTGCAAGAGATGATTATTATAAATTCTATGACAATAAACATAGTGAAATGGCCGACATCTTCCCGGGTATGTCTGAAATATTAAAAAATATTAAAGATCATAATATTATACTTGCTACAAATACCGGTAAAGGAAGAGACTCTTCGTTGATAACATTAAATAAAATTGGAATCTTAGATTACTTCGATATAATTATTACCGGTGATGAAGTAGAAAACCACAAACCAGCTCCTGATGGCATTTTTCTATTTTTAGAAAAATATAATCTCCAAAAGGAAAGAGTATTAATGATTGGTGATGCATGGGTGGATATTGCAGCCGCACAATCGGCAGGAGTTAAATCTGCAGCCGTTCTTTATGATGAATATGCTAATCATGATTTTAAGGAATATAAACCTGACTATTCTTTTCACACCGTAGAAGAATTAAACAAATTCATTTTAGAAAATATTCAATAGCCTCAAAAGTTGTTGGTCAGAAACTAATAGGATAAATTAGCGAGATTCGCGGTTCTATTCTTTTTTGCGGTTTGTAACCAATAATGTTATCTAAATCATCTCTAATTGGAGAAAAATTCCAATGGTAAACTATTGATGCAAGTAGAAAGGGATTAATTTTATACCCTAATTCTGTAAATAGATATGAGTGTTCATCGGTTGTAAATAGATCACTAAAACTTCCAATGTTAATTTTATCATAACCGACATTGAAAACAAACATCATACTTGCTGGAGCAAATTGACCACGAAGATGTAATATTCCACTATTACTAATTCTGTCTAATTTCTGAAAACTTCCTAAAACTTTGAATAGACCAAGTGCACTACCATATAATTCACCATAATAACCATTACTTTGATCGGTTGCTGACTCCAACTTCTGGGCTTTGCTATTTATTACTCCGGTGCTCTTATTTAGATTAAAGCGTTCTACCTCATAAAGAGCATTAAAATAAGATGGTATATATTTATCCCCATTAAATTGTCTTTCAATTTTCGCTTTAATATCAAATATACCGAGACCATTAAAATTGGCCATAAATCCGATTGCTACGCCGGACCCAAAATTAATAATCTTATTAAAATCTGTATATAAATCTAAATCAATTACATCATTGCGGAGAAGTGGAAGTCCTAAATCTAATCCCAAAAAAGTTAAACTTCCTTTATCATTCGTAGGTCTTAGTAGATCGATTTCGGGATAATAAGTTGCAGATAAAATTCCTGCATTTTCGTTCATGTCAGTCGCAATAGACACTCCTGCTTCCAACATACCAAGTATTGGTGTTTCCTTTAGTTCAGTAAATTGAAGTGGTCTCGTATAACCCCTAGCGGCAAATAAACCGGCACGTGCGAAATTACCATATATGGTTTCAAATCCGAAACTATTAAAATCCATATCAAACTCGAGTCCAATTTTCTTCGAATCAAAACTTGTGTTGTTATTATATAATCCGACTATTGTACCATGTCCAATGGTTGCATAGTCGAGAGCACCAAGACGAGCATAAACATTGTCCCCTTTATGTCCGTATCTCACAAAGCGAATTATACTTATATAATCGGAGGCTTCATTAAAATTTTCAGTTCTTATATTGCCATTGGAGTTCCAATCGAGATTTAAATCAAGTCCGAAACCAAAATTTGCAAATTGAAATTCAGGGAAGAAGCGAAGCGAATAATTTGGGTTCCCATCAATCCATGTCATGCCGGCAGCACCGCCAACAAAACTTTTATCGCCATTCATTAAAAAATATTGCGCTTTAATATTTCCTACAAATAAAAAAAGAATTACAATAACTATTTTTTTCATATTACCTAACAATAGCAAGTTTATTAATGGAAGTAACCGATTTATTATCTTTAATCGAAATTAGTTTGTACAAATATACGCCATTTGCCAATACTTCCCCATCTTCATCTTTTCCATCCCAATAAATTCTATTAAAATCGTTTTGAAGGTCGCTGCCTGATAATTTTATCTCCCTTATTTTTCTACCTGTAAGAGTAAAAATATTTATTAACATTTCATCCGGTATTTGTGTTAGCTTAAACGTAAAATAGGTGGCATCACTAAAAGGGTTCGGGTAATTATATACATTATGAATCTCTAATGAATTGGTAACTTTGAAATTTCTAATTAATACCCATTCCTTTGAATTTACTAAATGATCTTCTTTTAATGTAAATTCTAAAAGATACTCTCCATCATCTAATGTTGGTTTGAAGTCAATAGCTATTGAAGGGAATGTTAGGAACTCATACTTAATTCGAGAGTCATTTAAGTAGATTCTTTTCTTGTTTAATTTAAGTGTAATTAAAGACGTATCCCCTGCAATTGCATTATATTGTTCATAAATTTTCAAATTCACATTTGGAGAACTACTTACATAATCTCCATCATAAATTTCATTTTCGTCTATTTTTAGATCTAATCTTATTTTTAATGGCTCTGAATAAAAATAGACATCTTTCATAAGCGAATTATTATCTTCATATAATTCTGTTATTTTATTTTTAGGATCAATTTCAAAAAATAGGGTTTTGTTTCCTGCCTGAATTGAAGGAAGATAAATAGAAAAAACACTCATACGTGCTGAATGTGGAGGTATCGATAGAACTGTATCATCGAAAATTCCAACTACTTTTCCATTTACATCTAAAACAGAACATTTTACTAATACGTTCTCCGCTTTTGATTCACCATGATTGAAAATCCTGACACTATATGAGTTGCCATTTATAATTGTCAAAGAATCAATCAGAAATTCTATAAAAGTGTTATCGAAAGCTAATTCTGGCACAGATTCATAATTAGCTGCGATAAATTTTATCTCCGGTGTTGTAGTAGTGCCATCACTTTTCATTTCAGAAACAAATTTTATAAATGGATATTTTTTTGCATCTATTAATGATAAATCCAAAATCGATTCAGCGGAAAATGTTTTAAGTGTATCATAGAGATTGTTATTATTTTTTCCTAATAAATAATTTTTTGTATTGTTTTCATTGCTCAGATTAGAATTGATCTCAAAAGATTTCCAACTTGCTGCCGGACCTATATCGATAGTTTTTAATGTGCCATTTTGTGATTTACGTAAATAATTAGAACTAATTTCTATCGCTCCCTCAGCCGGTGAAGAATAATTCTCCTTTACTTCAGATTGGGCAGCATTTTTCCAACCAATCATTGCCCAAGAACCTCTGAATTTTAATTTGTCAATGTAAGTGCTGCCAAAAGATTTTATTTTTGCAATTAATTCTTGGTCTGTAATTCTTCCATCATCTGAGATAGAAAATGCAACTATATACGAAGATGAAATTGTATCTAATAATTTTTTGTAACTATTAATAACTTCAATGCCACCACTATAGGTATTAAAGTAATAATAGTTTATAAACCGTAAATCTTGTTTATTAAAAATCGCAAGATGGTGTCCTACTTTATAATTTTCAGGGACATAATTTGTATCGTTCTTTAAGATTAGTGAACTTCTACCATCATGAAAGCCGGCTGATTTTACTACTAATTTTATTTCTTTATTTTTCAGAACAAGTAGATTATTATTGTAACTCAGATTGGAAAGCTGCTGCTTTTCAAATCCTATTGAATCTCCAACTAAGAAATCATATTTGTCTGTTTTGGTGAAAGAATAAACAGGGCTTGTGTATTCTCTATTAACTACTTTAATCCAATATCGTTCCTCATTCGTAAAATCATTTAAAGGTACCTTTGTAAAAGGTAATCCTTTGTAAAAATTATAGATTTTATGATTCGTAAAATTGGGATTAGGAGCTATATAATATAGGGGTTTATCATTAGTTGAAATTTGCGGATTTATAAAATATATGGTATCACTTACGCAATTTTCATAACTATAAGGCATAATTGGAAGAAAATTGCTCATATTAACAATAAACTGATACTCGAAAGAATTATCATTTTCATTAAATTCATCTATTTTATTTGATGAATCTAAATTGAAACTAAGACTATACTTTCCGGGATTATTCTTAATAGGTATAAAAATAGTTATAGAATCTCTTAAAGCGGGAATTGCAAGTGTAAATGTTTTTGTAATTTCAGAAATATATTTATACGTGAAGCTTAACCGGAATGAGTCGCTAATAGCCAATCCCATATTTTTATAAACTAAAACAAATTTAATCGAATCCTGAAATTCAGAAATATTATTTAAATCAATATCGGAAGCTATCCTTTCAACTTTCAAATTTGGTTTATCAGGAATTCGTAAACCAATGATTGGGTCTCCAATAATTGTACTCGTTAAAGAAAAAAGTTTTGCGATTTCTGAAAATCCGCTATTCTTTATTAATTCTGATTTCGTTTTAATTAGAGCTGATGAAACGCTATGAAGTGAATCATTGAGTAGGAATGAATAAAATAGTTTAGGAGCTTCAATGGCAGTAGAAATAAATCCTGCTGATGAATTACCGATATATGAAATTGCGCTGCTATTTTCTCCTATTGTCATTAATTCTGCAAATGAAGTAACATCCGGTTCTGCAAATTTCGCGGTTACACAACCAAAATCGGTAATTAGTGATGCTTTATCATACCTGTTTTTTAATTGTGACGGCTCAGTAATTGTGTTATCCCAAGTTCGAGTTCCGCTATGACCTATATATGAGATGAATATTCCTCCATCCTGAATTTTTTCAGAAACATATTCAGGAGCGTAATTGCCAAAATTTGTTAATGGAAAAATTGTTTTATAAAAGTGAAAATATTCGGCACCAATAGGTGGAGGTGTAACTAAGCTATCAATTACAAAATCATTTGCATTTTTTAGTTTATCCAATTCTACTTGGCTATCCCCCTTCCCTCCCGAAAAGAATAAAAATCTTTTATTCCAATCTGTGTACACTGAACTAAGATAATTCCTATGTCTTTGAAAATATCTTTCATATTCTTCAATATTTTGTATTGGTAATCTTCCGATTTTAATTTCAGGAGTAAGTGAAATGGAATCAATAATACCAAACCAACTATCACTTACAGGAGCTCCAAAAGAAGGGACATAATTTATAACTTCCGGGAATCCTCCGTTAAAATGCCTGTTACCATAATAGTCATGTGTTGCCGATCCAATTAGTAATAAATATTCTATTTTCGGTGATGCCCAATTTTTAGAGACATAAAGAATGAAATTCCTTATAGATTCAGGGTTAAATTCGCCATAAGAAAATTGATCATAAATATCCTCTACATCAATTACTCTTACTGATTTTCTATATTTATCTAATATAAAATCAGAATACTCTTGTGATTTTTGAATGAATGGTTTTGCTGTTATAATTAAATATTGATACGATTTAGAATTTTCAAGCAAATAATCTTTGAATGAAGTTATCCCTACAATTCTTGGTTTATTTATTTTCGATTCTGATTTTATAAAAACTTTTGTGCTATCTGCCGGTTTTATAGAGAATTGAATTTGATTACCTTCCGGTATAACTAATAATTTCTTAAGACTATCAGTGATGACCCAAACCGAGTAATTATTTGATGTTATGTTATTAACTAAAAGTGTTTTTGGTTCGTTAATTCCTATTAACCGAAAACTTAGAGAATCATGTACTAAATTAATTTTTCGTGGGTATTCGATTTCGAACCAATCAAATAAAGTAGAGTTTAATAATCCTCCTGTGGGAAAGGAATATATTTGTATAGAATTTGTCCCCTCTTTTAAAATGTTAGAATTATCTGAAGAATTTAGTACTGCTTGATTTGCTTTATTAACATATGTAGAGTCATAATACATATTTTGGTTATTAATACCAAGCGCAACAAGATGAGAATTTGTCTGTAAGTCAGTGGCAAAGCTTTGAAGTTTCGCATAAAAATAAAAGGGTTTATCCTTTATTATATCAGAGCAAGAAAAATTATGGCTTATCTTTCCCCCAGCATTTAGAAGCCCTTGCGACCATGTTTCATTTTCAATCCAATCTGGCAATTCTTTCCTAACTAAATTATCCACCGAATAATCGAATACATTATTTTGTTCGAGATGAATTATAGAATAATAATAATCAATTATATTATTATTAGTTTCATAGGATTCTGAGTTGATATGCAACCCCGGCTCCCCACCCCAATTAATAAAGTATGTTGTAGAATCTGTATATCGATTTAAGAATTCATTATACGGATGATTATATTGTGCGACTTCTCTATGTTTACCGCCATAATTCCGATAACAAATAAATTCTATATAATCATTTTCCTCAAAAAAAGAATTGCCATTGTCCTTTACATAAATCGGAATTTGTTCACCATGATAAAATATTTTTATTGTTGCAGAGTTTACAGTCGATAGATTTATACCAAGGTTTTTAAAATCTTCTCCATATATTCTATAAATATCATCGGCTCCTACTTTTAGTTTAATATAAGTTGAATTTTCATTAAACCATTTCGATTGTGCAAAAACTATGTTACAACTGATAAATATAAATATTAATGCGAAAACACTTCTTCTAATTGCAATTCGTAAATAATTCGTAATATTGCTCGACAACTGATTTCCAATTATACTTTTCATTAATATATTCCTTTGCAAGGATTTTAATTTTGTTGTAATCTATTTTCCCGGTTTCTATATTCTTTAAGTGATGCTCAAATGAGTTTTTATCGAATAATAATCCATATTTATCAGAAATTACTTCTCTATTAAATGAAGTGTTTAGAGCAAGAGTAAGTGCCCCGTTTCCAAGTGCTTGTAGAAGTACAGGGTTTGTACCGCCATATTCATGACCATGCAGATAACAAAAACAGTTCTTTAATAATTGATTGAGCCTACTTATACTCGATATTAAACCTAACTTAATTAATCTTTCATCTACTATATTTATTATTTCATTCTGATAGCTATTTGACTTCTTTAATTCTCCTACAAGAATAATCTGTTTTCTTGAATTAGTAGTGAGTAGATGTTTTATTAAAAAACAGATATTGTTATCAGGAATAATTCTTCCAATTATTAAATAATAGGAATTAGGTGCAAACTCGATTTTCTCTTCATTTGAGATGTGAATATTTGCTCCATAGCTAATATATCTGGTTTCTGTGTTGAAATGATTTTTATAATGTGATACGATTTCTTTCGAATCAGCAATTAAATGATGAGCACAATACTTCGAAAAGCGAGCACATAAATAAAAATACCCCTTTCCAATTAAGCCCCATTTTTTTCTCTTCCATTCAATTCCATCTGCGCAAATTATGATTTTTCTCTTTGTAAATAATTTCTGAAGAAAAGCGAAAGGGGCATTTGCAATATTAACATAGAGGACGATTTCGCATTCAATGAAGAGTGATAAATATGATGATTTAATGGAATGAATAAATTGAGCGAGGTTTTTTCTTTCGATTGTGCTTAAATTTACAACTGTAATATTTTCTGACGAGTATGATTCGGATAATGGTAAGGTGTGCTGCCGTTCATAAACTATAAAATTAATATCTCGATGGGACATATTAATAATAAGTTCTCTTACGAAGGTTTCAAATCCTCCATAAACGACATTGAATCCGTGAGAACCAATAATGGCTATTTTCACAAAACTTTATATAAATTATGAGTAATATCAATAAGAAAAAAACTCTTTCACTTATAATGCCATTTTACAATTCAGAACGATTTATAAAGAAATCTATTCAATCCCTTCTAAATCAATCTTACGATAATTTTAATCTTTTCCTAATCAACGATGGTTCGAATGATAATTCAGTCGAATTAATTCAGTCGATTAAAAATAATAGAATTATTTTACTTAACAAAGAGCATAGCGGAATAATAGATACTTATAATTATGGCTTGAATTTTGTCGATACTCCCTTTGTGGCAAGAGTTGATTCGGATGATATTTACCTTGGATATAAATTCAATCAACAAATTGCATTTCTAGAAAGAAATAAATCAATCGATGCCGTTGGTACAGGAATAAGATATATTGGAGAGAATAATAGAATATTCCCAAAATCGATAATACCTCCAATCATTCACAAAGATATTATTCATAATCTTTTTAATCTTTCTCCTTCTCTTTATACCCCTTCTATTGTATATCGAAGTAGCCCTATATGCGAATTAAAATTAGATGAGTATTTTTATCCAGAGGATCTTAATTTCTTCCTTAGATATGGAGTAAAACATAGATTTTCAAATATTCCAAAGGTGCTCACAAATATTAGAATTACTTTGAATGGATATTCCAACCTAAATTATACTCTATTAATTAATAATTATATTACAAAGCGGAATGATTACTTATCAATCCCATGCTATACAGATGTCGAGATTAAAGAGATTGATATACAGGAATATGAAATAAAGCGAAAATTATTGTCAGCATATCTTAATTCTTCTTATACCGAGATGCCGGTAAAAATTCTGAAAGCAATTAAAACTAATCCAAAGATTTTTATAAATCTAATGAAAAAATTAATTTAGTAATCTTATTAATTCATCCTCTCTTAACTCATATTTATTATCCCAGAAATCAATGTTGAGGAGAAAGCAATCTACATAAGTAGGTAAGTTTTCCGAGTTAAGCTTTTCGTAAAAAGTATTTCCAATAAAAATAACTTCTTTCTCCAATATTTTCGCTAATAAACCAACAGAGGAATTTATTGTTACAGCTAATTCACACGATTCAATTAGTTGGTAAATATTTTTGTTCGTTAAAGTAAAACCGAGTTCATCCTTAAGTAAATATACTTGTTGTATAAATTTTATATTTTCTTCTGCAGGATGAATTTTTACAACTAATTTCATACTTTTTTCTTTAGCAATTTTATGTCCAGTATTTATTAAGTCAATATTATTAAACGAGGAATGAAAAAGTAGTTGAGAATCATCAGAAACTTGGAGAGGAATAAGAATAAAAGGTTTTATTATTTCTGCATTACTTAAGCCTTTTCTTGAAAGACGAAAAAGAAATAATTTAGTTTTGATTTTTTCCATTATGCTTTTATTTGAAAGTTGATGAACACCCAAAAACCAAAAGCCGAATAAATCAATCGCATACCAAGAATTTATTTTCTTTGCTATTATTTCTTGTTGCATTGAGGAGTCAATCTTTAATTTATTTAGATAATTTTTACGCCATTCAATATAGTGAGACATATTTATATCATAATGAGAAAGCTGTTCAATATCATTATAGAGTGATGATTTAGCATTAGTACCAAAATTATCAACGAATATCTTTCCTTCAATATTAGAGAGTTCGAAATATTTACTATTAATTCCTAATTCTAAAACAAAATCTTCCAATGCTTTATCAATAACTCCCAGTCCATTAAAAATATAAGCTATTTTGAAAAGATATTTTTCATTCAATAAATGGAATAAATTTTTGGAATCATAATAAATTCTTGATGCAGAATATTTATCTATTAATCCTGACTTAACTTCATAATATTCTTCATTTTCATAATTATCATCAATGAACTCATTCTTCTTTTTCTTTAACAGATACACTTTTCTACCCAATATTCGACCAATTAAAAAGACAGACAAACGAATTGTTACAAAAATAATTTCGTTCGAATACGCTTTTATCGCCCTATTTAGCTTATCAAAGAATCGATATTTCTGCATTGAATCTACATGTGCAATTATATATCTCATTTCGTAGGGTATTCCTTTCTCATTAATATAGTTTTCTTTCTTGTTAAATTTCCAATTATAATGCCTGCCACAAAAGGCCCAATATTCCCTAATTGATATTTAACCATACATATTAATTCAAAAATAAGTACACGAAATAAGTTTCTCATTGTGAAAGTTCGATGCGTTTTAAATATGAATAAGATATTGCGTATAAATATTTTCTTTTTGAATGGGTTCATCATAGCATATTTGTAACTGTAACCACATGTACTATACAATCTATAATTTTGTTTGGGGTGATAGATTATTGATTTTGTAATTGTAATAGAAGGGATATCTTTTTCAATAGCCTCCAAAAAATAATCATAATTATCCCCCTGCTCCCAATAATATGGATTTGGAAAACCGATCATTTTGATTACTTTTCGAGGCACCAAAGTACCATTAAAATAATTGGCAGATTCAATTCTCTTATATTTTTTTATTTCATTTATATCAAGAGATAATTTTCCATTTATATATAAACCAAAACAAGGGGCATTTGTTATCTTTTCTAAGCATAAAGAATTATAAATTTTCATATCAATGCCAGTGCTTTCCAATAAATATTTTAATGCATTGTGATCCGGTTCATTATCGTCATCCATACACCAGATCAAATCATATCCTTCTAAATATGCTTTCTTTATTCCCGAATAAAATCCTCCAGCCCCTCCGATATTTTCCTGTCGGGTAGCATCAACAAATTCCAAATTTTGCAAATACTCCCAAGTTCCGTCATCACTTGAATTATCAATTACAATTATCTTATCAAGCTTAAAGCTTTGTTCGCACAATGACTCAATACAACTCCTTAAATATTCGAGACGATTATACGTAACAACAACCGCGGCAATTTTCATTTTTTTGAAACTATTTTTTTATACAATTTAAGAGCACTCAAAACTGCTTGATCAATATTGTAATATTTATATTCTCCTAATCGTCCTGCGAATAAGATATTTTCATTTTTTTGAGCAAGTCGATTATATTTTTTTAATAATTCTAAATTTTCTTCATCACGCAGGGGATAAAAAGCTTCTCCTCTTTCAGAAGGGTATTCAAAACTAATGGTAGTCGAATCAGACCTCTGTCCGGTAAGATATTTATATTCAGCAATACGCGTGTATTTATTTTTTTGTTCAGGATAATTTATTACAGCGGTATCTTGATAATGTTCGATAGGAAATGTTTTAAATTTTATCTTAAGAGTACGGTAATCTAATACTCCGAATTTAAAATCGAAATATTCATCAATTTTACCTGTATAAATCAGTTTATTAAATTTTACGCTATCTAATATTTTGGCATAATCTGTATTCAATACCATTTCGATCTTCTTATTAGAAAGCATTTTCTTAAACATTTGCGTAAAACCTTCAGCAGGCATCATTTGATATTTATCAGAGAAATAGCAATCATTTGTATTTAATTTTACCGGAATGCGAGAGCAAATAGATAGCGGTAATTCTGAAGGATATTTCCCCCATTGTTTATAACTATAATATTTATAGAATGCTTCGTATAAATCTTTTGGTACTCGATTCAGCAAATATTTTTCCGAATTATTTTCATTCATTGAATTACAAATCGAAGAATCCAAAAATTCTTTTACAGCGTTACGAGTTCTAAGATTAAGATTGTAAAATTGATTAATAGTATCTCTATTAATTGGGAAAGGATATAATTTGTTTTTATAGTTTATTTTGACTTTATGCTTATAAGGAATCCAGAGAGTGAAAAGCGAAAGATATCTTTTTACTTCTAGACTATTCGTATGGAAAATATGCGGACCATATTTATGAACGAGTAAACCGAACGAATCGATATAATCAAAACAATTACCACCAATATGATTTCTTTTATCAATTAGCATTACAGATGCACCTGTATCATTAGACAACCGTTCAGCCAAAGTAATTCCCGATATCCCAGCACCCACTACTAAATAATCATACATTTCCTATTTCTCCCCTTTTATAAAGAAATATTAGCATTGTAAGAGAAATGAAAGACTCGGTAATTAAAACTGTAAAGGCTACACCCAATACAGAAAATAATGGTATAAGTAAAATGAGCATCATAATATTTAATAAACCACCACACCATATTATTATATTAAATTCATTTTTAAGATCTAAATTAATCATTATCTGTATTCCCAATATATTGCTGATAAAAACAGAAAGAGGAATAAAACATAGTATTTTAAATATTTTTATTGCTCCAAAATAATCTTTTCCGGCAATTAATAGAATGATATCCCTTGATAGGATGTAGGCTAATGACGAGAACATCAGTACCACTATCGATCCTAAAAACATAAATCCAATTAGTTCATTAATTACATTTTCTTTATTCTTTTTAATATTACGAGCAACTTGAGGAAATAATGATTGCCCTACAATAGTAACACCGCTTTGAAATGCTATTCGGATTTTATCTGCAGCGTTAAATATTCCCACCATTGCATTATTTGTAATAATTCCAAGAATAAGATTATTAGAAGCTGTATATAAACTTATTGCACCTATGCCTTTAAAAATTCTAAAACTATCGAGAAATTCGTTTTTTAGAATATTCATTTCGGGAATAATGATTCTAATTCGATACCAGCGCATAGCAAATAATGTACTTATGAACATAATTAGGAATGAAACAGAAGAATATAGCTGCATTAGAATTAAAACAGAATCTCTATCAACTACAAAACTAAAAATTAGTATTAATGTAATTATTCTAATAGGAGCTATAATCAAAGTAGAATAATGAGTCAATTCTTTTCCCAGAAAGAACCAAGTGGGATACAGCGAATTGCAGATAGTTATAAAAACTGAATAGAGTATAACTGTATATTGAAATGATGAGATTTGTAAGAAAAAAAGAATACCACCTAATAACAGAAATGAAATTACTGAAGTAATTAATTTTATTATTAGCACTGAAGAGAATAATGTTGAAATTGCCTGTTTATCATTTATTAGAGCAATTTTTTGATTCGCAGAATAGTTAAAACCAAGGTCTATTAAGTAAGCAAAATAGCTTGCTATTGCACCGGAAAAAACAACTACTCCATAATTATTTGGTCCGAGCGTTTGAAGAAGATATGGGAATGTTAAAATGGGTACTAAATAATTTATAATTTGCAAAAATGAGAGCGAAGTAAAACTACGGAACATAATTCTGTAATTAAACAATTGATTACCTTCTGACTAACCACACTTCCGGATTCTGAAAATTTCTTTCATTCCAAATTTCGAAATGAAGAATTTTCCCTTCTAAGCTTTCACTGATAGTACCTAATATATCTCCTCCTTTTACTTTATCCCCTTCCCTTACCCTAATATCTTTAATATGTCCATAAACAGTTCTAAATTCATTTTTATGAGTAATGATAAGAACCGTACCAAAACCTGGTATATAATCTATAACTGATACGATACCTTCACCGACATTATAAATATTATCATTTCCCTTTACGTTTATATCGATTCCGTAATTAAGCGTAACGGTATTCAATCTTTCATTTCTATTTTCGCCAAATTTACGAACAATTTTTCCATCTCTAATGGGCCAGATAAGTTTTCCTTTTAATTGCCCAAATTCAGCAAGATTTGCATAATTGTAATTGTAATCTACAACCGGTTTTCCTTCAGCCTTTTTCTCTAATAATTTTGATTTTCTCTCTCGTTCCTTTTCAATTAGTTTTGAAATCAAATTCTTAATTTCGATTTCTGCTTTTCTTTTTTCATCAATCTCTTCGGAGATGGTAACTTGATTCTTTTTTAATTTATCGATTAATTCTCTTCTATCATTTTCTTTTTCTACGAGTATTCCTTGTTCTAATTTTTTCTGATTTACAAGAAATTCTTTTTCATCAAATTCATTATGCAGTTGAGATTTTAAGGATGCCAATTCTTTCTTATTGCTTTCTAAGTTGCCAATAGTTTTTTCATTGCTTTCAGAAATGTATTGGAGATACCTAATTCGCATTACTGCTTGATTAAGAGACGAAGAACTTAAAAGATATTTAAATGGAGAAGAACCGATATTTTTATATACCCATACTAAATAGTTAGAATATTTTTCACGCATTAAAGAGATTTTTTTTTCAATAATTCCAATTTGATTTTCTATCTCTTTTATTTCTTTCAGCTTTATTTTTTCTTCACTTATTAGAGTATTTATAACTTTATTGAGAAGTAGATTCTGTTGCGAGATTTTTTGAAGTGCAGTTAAAGATTCTTTTTCTTTACTGCTAATTGATCGGAGTTCTCTTTCTAACGAAACTATATCATTGCGGAGTTGATTTAGCTCTTTGTTTTTAACTGCTACACTATCTTTACTTTGCCCAAATAGTGCAGCAGAGATTAAAACTATTATTAAAAATAATTTTTTAATTATTTCCATTCAATTCGTTCTACATCATCGGGCAGTTTTATAGTTAAATCTGGTAATTCATTATTTACAGTCATTGTCCTATATTCTACTTTCAATCTTTGATCACTTATTGGGTAGTTTAAATCTATTTTAGAAGGAAGTTGAACAGAGCTAAATTCACGAAACAGACTATAATTGCCTTCTAAAATATTTTCTCCTTTTTGATTCGTAATTCGATATTCTCTGATTGCAAGGTTCCCTTTATTTGCAACATAAAGTTCCTGTTTCTTTGTTATCGGGTCTTCATAAACAAAAGTGAATATATCGTCAGTTACTTCAAATCGATCCGGCGTTAATTGTAGTTTATCTGAGAAATTAATTGAACCAACTAATCCATTTGCCAAATCTTCAAGGTCAATATCTATTTTCAATAATTTTTTAATAATCCCCTTTTTAACTTTCCCATAATAAAGCCGATTATTCATTACATCAAAATATTGGAAATTATTATTAGCTATTAATATTTGAGCAAGATCAATTCCAAAAGGACCAAATAATGATACCTTAATGGAATCAGGTTTTTTAACTAATACTTCAATATTGCTTGTAGCATTTAGTGCATCAGTTCTAACAGTAATTGATCCGGTACCACGAAATGTTTTTATATTTCTTCTATTCGATTCCAATCTTCTCATTAATCTATCAGTTGACATACTTGCTTCAGGCGAGCTCTGCTGCTCTGGAACGCACGCTACCATAAATATTAATATTCCGAAATAAAGCACAATTCTTTTTATTGAAAAGATTCTCACAATTCTCCTTTTTCAATTTTTGATTTTAAATTCTCTAAAACAGGGTCTAATTCAAAAGCGTTCTTCCAATATTCAATTGCTTTATTCTTTTCCCCTTTCTTAAATAAAACATCACCAAGATGATCTAACAATGTAGCGTTATTTTTATCTTTTTCAATCGCCCTTTTAATATAAAACTCAGCCTCTTTATAGTTCCCAACTTTGAAATAAATCCATCCTAATGTATCGAGATAAGATGAATTCTCCGGTTCTTTTTCAACCGTCTTACGAGACATCTCTAAAGATTCATCTAATTTAATTCCTCTATTAGAAAGCGAATAAGCATAATTATTCATTATAAGAATATTTTCAGCATCTAAAGATAATGCTTTTTGATATAAAGAATCAGAAATGGAATACTGCTTGCGATTTTCATATATCATTGCAAGTACTCCAATAGTTTGAATATCATCAGGAGCTATAATAAGTGCCTTCTCTAAATAAGTAACTGCCTCTTCATCTTTTTTAAGCTGGTTAAGATTAAACCCATAAGCAGAAAGAGCCATTAAATCATTTGGATTAATTTTTACAGCATTATAAAGATATTTGCTTGCATCAGCAGGATTATTTTCTTGAGATAAACTTAATCCATAAATAAGATTTATAGCATAATCATTAGGAAATTTATCAGCAACATCTTTCATCAAATCCACTACTTGAGTATAATGTCCTGTATCAAAAAGAAGTCCTCCTAATCTCACCCATAATTGAGGATTCCAATCGGCCAATTTTGCAGCTAACTTAAATTGCTCAATTGCCAAAGAATCTTTTTTCTCTTTAAGAAGTATTTCTCCTAAATATGCCGGTAGTTCCCAATCAACTGAATCAGTTTTTATTTTTGAAAATATATTATAAGCATAATCCAAATTACTGCTATCCTTATCTGCTAAACCAAAAAATCTTTGTCCTATTTCAATTTTTTTCTGATTAGGGACTTGATCACTTTCAGCTAATGTATAATAGAGTTCAGCCGCTTCTTTATATTTAAGTGAACTTAGTAATAACTCTCCTTTATAATTTATTAAATCGACATCCTCCGGATTACTAATCATTGCTTCTTCAATCTGCTCAAATGCTTTATCGTTATTATCATTTTTAATATATGACTCGATAAGCATTTTCTTAAGTTCAAGACTTGATGGATTTATATCTAATAAGTCTTCAATAGTCTTTATCGTTTCCTTAACATTCCCGAGTCGCTCGTTTAAATCAGCAATTTTTATTAAGACACCCCATTCAGGTCCAATCATATCAATTACTTTTCTGTAAAGCTTCAATGATTCAGAAGGTTTAGTAGCTTCTAACTGTTCGGCGAGATTAAAATATCCACCCGAATCGGTAGAATCTAATTTGATTACTTTTTCAAAGCAAAATGCTGCTGAATCGTTTTGTTTATTAGTAGAAAATATAGCTCCCAATAAGTATAAATAGTCTTTATTAAGTGAATCTAATGATACTGCCTTTTTAGAATTATATAGAGCCAAGTCCAATCGATTTAATCGGAAATATGATTTAGCTAAACTGTAATAAATACCTGATTTAGGATCATACTTAACCGCTTCGGAATATTCCCGAACTGCTTCATCGTATCTATCCTGCAATTCATAAGTACTCCCCTGAATAAATCGTTCTAAAGCATATTGCTTATAATCTTTTGGTATTGCCTGCTGTTCATCATCATTTCTTACTGTTTCCCTTTCCATTGAACATGCACTTAATACTATAAGTAAAATCACCGGGACTAATTTTCGCATTATAACCTTTATTTTGAAGCAAAAAAATACCTTTATTGATTTTCAATAACAAGCCAAAAAGATTGAACCACACTTACTATTTCAATATCTTTACATTAACCAAAATATTTTAAATGAAAAATTACAATTTAGCCATATCATTCCAATGGATATTCGATATCGATTTTATCGAATTGACCGAACGAATCTTCCAACAAGATGGATTAACTACTTTCATTATTGGTAAATACAATATCAATGAAGTTACTGAAGATATCCGTAACAGAAAAATCTCTTTTGATTTTTATTTAGATAGAGCTTCCGATGTTGATTCTGATTTTGAACCATTGGTAAAAATTCTTAAAAAAAAGAAAACTTATCTAATAAATCCATATTCAAAAGTTAAGAAAGCAATTGTTAAAGCGGAGATGCACGATAGATTAATAGAGCAGGGGCATTCTGTACCTGATACAATAATTCTAAAACCATTCGATCAAAATCCATTACTTCCATTAAGCGAACAAGACTTAACCAAGATCGGAATTCCATTCGTTATTAAACCCTCTTTTTATACAGGCGGTGGTGATGGAGTTGTGGTAGATGCTCAGACTCTACATCAAGTGCATGAAGCACGCCTTCAATATACTGATGACCATTTTTTAGTTCAGAGAAAAATATTTCCCCGAATTTTTAATGGACGAAGAGCGTGGTTTAGAGTTTTTTACGCATTTGGAAAAGTTATTCCTGTATGGTGGGATGATACCACTCATATTTATCACTCTTTCAAACCGCATGAAGTAAAAGAACTGAAATTAGATAAACTTCAAAAAATAGTTATAAAAATTGCTAAAATTGTTGATCTTGATTATTTCTCTACTGAGATAGCCCTTACTGAAGATAATGAATTTATACTTATTGATTATGTAAATGACCAATGCGATATGAGATTGAAGAAACATCATTTTGATGGTGTCCCTGATGATGTAGTTCAAAAATTTATTTTAGCAATGAAATCTTTTATTAAAAAACATCAATAGTTCATATCCTCTTCAATAGTATTTAGGATAGTTAAATAACTTTCGTACCTATCAATTGATATATTCCCTTTTTCTAATGCTTCTAATATAGCACATCCCGGCTCATGATTATGTGTGCATCTATTATATTTACATTCATGAATATATTCTTGAAATTCTATAAAATAGTGGGATAAGTCTTCCTCTGTTAACCCATAAGGATCAATCTCTCTAATTCCGGGTGTATCTATTATAAAGGTTTCCTCTTGCATTTTGTGCATTACAGTTGTTACTGTAGTGTGTTTCCCCTTTGAAGTATAATCACTAACTTCTCCGGTCTTTAGATCTAAATCCGGGAATAACATATTAAGTATAGATGATTTTCCTACTCCTGAGTTTCCCCAAAATAAATTTTTCTTTCCTTTTATTTCTTCGGCTAATTTTTCAAGACCTAAATTTAATACTGTACTTGTAAGTAATACTTTGTATCCTATGGAAGAATAAAGTTCCCTCCAGAGTTCAACCTCTTCAGAGTCAGTTAAATCAATTTTATTTATTACAATAAGTGGAGTAATATGAGAGCTTTCAGCAGAGACTAAAAATCTATCTAATGTGCGGTTATTAAATCTAGGCATATCAGATGAAGTAATAATAACGTTCTGATCAATATTTGTAGCAATAACTTGTTCGAGTCTTTCGCCGCGAGAACTAGCACCTTTCATCCTTGGAGCTTTTCGAGAGATATAGTTTTTTCTTTCTTCGATACTTTTAATTACACCTGTACCATCTTGGTTAAGTTCATACTCCACAAAATCACCCACCATTGCAATATCTAATTTGAATAGTTTTCCTCGTTTAAGATTAAAATCTTTTTGGAATTTACCACGAAGAGAGCAGCGGATAATTTCGTAATTATTATCGAAAAGAAAATAGTCTTTGCTTTCTACTCTTGAAACTAAACCTCTAATACTTCCTCCATATAATAAAAAAGCGGCTTACATAAAATAAGCCGCTTTAGGAGTGTTGTCAATATAGGAATTAAAATTTGAATGAGACTGAAAAGATAAGATTATTAACAGAAATTTCCTGGAAAGTCCTTGAAACATTTGTACCATAGTTATCTCCAAAATCACTCCACCATCCATGCGCATAAGCAATATTTAGGGATAGTTTTTTATCTGCTGCAATTCCGATACCGGCAGTTACATATTTTTTATCGAAATCATTTTGGTCTCCCTTAAATGCAGATGGATAGTACATAAAACCACCTCTCAAAGCAATGCCTGTATATGGGATAATATATTCTGCACCAAGATTAAAATTGGTTACGCTTGTAAAGAGATCCTTGATATCCAAATTATTATTGTTCATTTCCCTTTCACTTAATCCATCTGTAAATTCCATCTGAGTATAATCAATAATCTTTGCATCTCCGCTTAGAGTCAAATCTTGATAATGAATTGCGGCACCAAAATAAAACTCATAAGGTGTAGTGATTTTATATTCAAGTGCTGTTTCATAAGGAGGATCCAAATAATAATTAGAGTTTGTAAAAAAGCTTTCAGCATCCTCTCGATACACTTCTTTTATAGTATAAGTTCTTGGAAATTTTATGGAAGCACCTATATTTACTAGGTCATTTGCTTTGTAAAGAATACCTATTTGTGCATCATAACCACTAAGGTCCCAACTAAGCTTATCATTATAATAGAAGCTATTAAATCCTTTTGTAAAATCATCTTCCGGGTCTAAAGCTAAATTATTTCCATAAACATCTTTTGTATCAGTTTCATTATATTCACGATTTTTGCTGTATTCTCCACTAATAATATTTAGTGATCCACCTACAAATAAGTTTTTTTGAACTTCGATAGCACCTGCGAAACTCCAAGCACTAATATCTCCTTCCTGCAAAATAGTTCCGCTTTGATTTAATTTACCATTGATTCTTGTCTCATCGGCAATATAACCGCCGTCATTATTATATGTCGGGTAACTTAAACCTAATTCATATGCTATATCATCATTGTATGAAACCATATCCTGTATCATAGAGTTATTGCTGTTGTTATATCCATCGAATTTCATTACTCTATTAAAATCTTTGTACCTATTATATCCTAAAGCAAAAACTAAACTTCCCTGATAAGTTGGAAAAGGGAATACAAATCCAAATTGGTTAAATCCTGTATTGCCATTGCTGTAATCAGTAGTGTTCTTAAAAAATTCAGTTGAAGTAGATAAACTATTATAATTAAGTGAAGCATCAAGCTGCAATTTTTTTACAAGTCCTAAACCTGCGGGGTTAAATGCAACACCCGAAAAATCATTACTAATTGCTGTATAAGCATTTCCCATTCCAAGAGCCCTTGCCCCCGATAAAATTCCATGTTCCGTTAATCTCAATGCATCATTATAGTTCTGTGCATTTATTACTACAGAAGCCAAAACCAAAATTAGAACTATTAATTTTTTCATAAGTTTACCTTTAATTTAATTACCTGCATAAGTCGTCTAATTATATCACATGATTTTTACTACACTTATTACAGATTATTTATCTACGTGATCTATCCCCGCTTCTACTGCTTCCACTGCTGCTACTTCCGCTACTACTGCTTCCACTTGATCTTGAAGGAGAATCACTTCCTCTGCTTGATGAAGATGAAGGCGGCGGACTATAACTCGGACTTGAACTCGAAGAAGGTGGTGGACTATAACTTCTTGGAGCACTTGATCGAGATGAGCTACCGGAACTTGATGAACTTCCTGATCGTGAAGAACTACCTGAACTCCTTCTACTTGCACCATCATTACTTCTTGTTCGAGGTGCTGTTGATCTTCTTACATTCGGAGAATCTGTTCTGCTATTTGGTCTTTCTCTTTTGACAGTTGTGCCTGTTTTAGGTACCGATGCTGTACCATTTTTATCTCTTACTGCACCAGTTGAAGATGATGAACTTCCACTTCGAGAAACACCGCTTCTATTTAGGTCTACAGTGTTATTGTTATCTCTACCGTTGCTTGGTCTAAATGAACCGCTTGATGTTCTTCCGTTAGTTCTATCAGCACCGTTTCTATTCCTGCTATCTGTGTAATTTCTTTCGCCGTCTCTTCCTCGTGTACGTGCAAAATCATTTGTACGATATTTGTATGGAGATTGATTTGTATTATTATTCCAATGATTATTGTTTGGATAATACCATGGTGAGTAATATGAATAAGGATAATACCAAGGCGAATAATATCCCGGACTCATATAGTATGAATATCCCCAATAACTATCATAATAATTATAATACCAAGGATCGAATCCCCAAGAATATGAAACTCCAACCGATGGATAATATCCATAAAGGTATCTTCTATATGGCAGATAATTATGCGTTCCGGAATTTAGTATTGATACATTTCCGTATGAGTCAATGTATATGTCTTGATTAGTAGAATAATCATCGTAATATTGATCATCATAATAAGAACTATCCGAATATTCTTCATCCGAATATTCTTCATCTGAATACTCCTGATCTGTATATTCGCTATCTTGATCATTATTGTTGTCATAAACATATTGATCGTCACGCGGCGGTCTTTCCCCTCTCATTGCTACCTGTGTATAACAACCGGTAGCATATAAAGAAAGAATTACTATAAAAATTTTTAATGAGGTCTTCATTTTATTCCCCTTTTTTGAAACTCCTATTATAATAATATCAAAATTTGTGCCTTATAAAAAGGCATAAAGTAGGTCAAATTCGACTTTTTTCGGTGGGATTGTAGATTATTTTAGACTTATATGTATATTATTTTGTACAAATACTAAAAAATACCTCTTACGAACTCAATATAGAGTCCTCTATCAGCTTTATTACCAATTAATTTTTTATTAGAAAGCATATCCCTTAAATTCAATCCAATTGTAAGCCCATTACCAATAGTCCATCTTACACCCATATTCAGATAACCGGAACCATCTCCGATCGATTTTGAGCCATTATCATTAATTGCAAAATCATATTCACCTATAATTGATACTTGTGAACCAATGGTTTTTTCTATTCCAAGTCCCATATTTAAATCTTTATCGCCATCTTGTCTTTCAAACGAATAGTTAATTAAACCGTGAAGACTTAAATACCCAAGAAATTCAAAATTTTTGGATGCGGCAAGAAAAAGTCCGGGCGATTTCAAATCATATCTTTTTGTATCCTTACTATAAAATCCTTTCCCTTGAGAATCGAAACCGATTGTTAGTGCCGGAGCTGATTCTGTTTCGTCTAATAATCTACCTCTTACATTTACACCAGGTAATTCATACATATCAACTTTTCCACTTCCAATAATATTACCGCCGCCATACGATATACCAAAACTAAAATTCTCAAATACGCCAACTTCTAATTTCGTTACAACAGTTCCAAAGGGC
>Ga0172380_10001702_pt1 | contig 37403 bp, 28 predicted proteins | sample Leawe162metaG_FD_119747 | JGI IMG/M metagenome (GOLD analysis project Ga0172380, IMG submission 119747) | Leachate microbial communities from a municipal landfill in Southern Ontario, Canada - Leachate well 162 metaG | ecosystem: Engineered > Solid waste > Landfill > Unclassified | place...
AATCCAAAAGACCAAGTGTTCAGGTTGGAGATCCATTCACTGAAAAGCTGCTTCTTGAGGCAACACTTGAAGTTATTCGTTCAGGTGCCGTAGTAGGAATTCAGGATATGGGGGCTGCAGGAATCACTTGTTCTTCAAGCGAAATGAGTGCTAAAGGTAATTGCGGAATGGAGATTAATCTTGACAAAGTCCCGCTTCGCGACGAGGATATGTCGGCATACGAAATTATGCTTTCAGAATCACAGGAAAGGATGCTTCTTGTTGCTCATTCCGGAAAAGGAAATGTCGTAAAAGATATATTTGACAAATGGGATTTAAACTGTGTTGAGGTAGGAAAAGTAATTTCAGATGATAGAATTAAAATTTATTACAAAGATAAACTTGAAGCCGATATTCCTGCAAATGTTCTCGTTCTTGGCGGAGGTGCACCGGTTTATAAAAGGGATACAAAGATACCCGAATATATAAAAGAGACTTCTGTATTTGATCAGAATGAAGTACCTGAACCAGATGACTGCAATGAAGTTTTATTAAAACTTTTATCTTCACCTAATATTACAAATAAACGATGGGTTTACGAACAGTATGATTCTCAGGTACGTACAAATACATCATTAATGCCAGGAGGCGATGCTTCAGTGATTCGTATAAAAGGAACTAATAAAGGCCTTGCTATGAAAACTGACTGCAATGGAAGATACTCATATCTGAGCCCTTACGCCGGAGGTATGATAGCTGTCTGCGAAAGTGCTAGGAATGTCGTATGTACAGGTGCAGTTCCTCTTGCTATTACAAACTGTCTGAATTTCGGTGATCCTTATAATCCCGAAATGTACTATCAGTTTGTAGAGTGTGTTAAGGGTATGGGTGAAGCCTGCAGATTTCTGGGAACTCCGGTAACTGGCGGTAATGTAAGTTTTTATAATCTTTCAAAAGACTATGCAGTCTTCCCTACTCCAACAATAGGAATGGTGGGATTGATCGAAGATATTAGTAAAATGATGACAAGTTATTTTAAAAATGAGAATGACGATATTTACATTATAGGAAAGGATTTCTTTGAAATCGGAGGTTCAGAATATCTAAGCAGAATACACAAAATAGTAAAAGGTAACGCACCGCAGATATCCCTTGAAAATGAAAAGAGTCTTCATGGCTTTGTTCTAAAAACTATTAATGCCGGTCTAATCAAATCCGCTCATGATGTATCTGATGGCGGACTCGCTGTAGCATTAGCTGAATGCTGCATAATGGGTAATCAAAAATCCGTCGGTTGTGAGGTTTTTGTTTCTGCTGATACACGAAAAGATTTTACTCTTTTTAGTGAATCACAATCAAGAATAATTATTTCAGCTGCAAAAAAGAACAAGCAAAAAATATTTGAACTCGCGGAAAAGAACAGTTTGATTATCGAATTAATTGGAAATACTGGAGGGTCTGCAATTAATATAAACAATTTCATAAGATTAGAACTAGATAAGATTTTTGATTCATATTTTAATAGTATTCACAAATTAATGGAATAAAATTGAAGGCTCTGTCATTACATTATATCGGACTTATATTAGTAATAGTTTCTATATTAATTTCCGGATGTTCTGGTTCGTCCGAGGATACTGATAGTGGTGTTAACTCGGACACCATTGTTGTTGACAAAAATGTAAATATAACCGAAAAACATGATATTATTACAACTGCTTTAAATGAAAGAGAAAACAAAATGTATTCACCATCTGAAGATACGACATATCTATACTGGCTAAATAATTTTCCACTCATAATTGAAAATACTTCAAAGTGCAATATTTTTGCTCTCAATACTCTCTTTAAAGCAGGTTATAAAACACCAAAAGAAAACGCTCTATCGCGAGACCTGTTCAATGATTTACTTTTTCAGGATTTTATGCCGATTGTACCTATTACTAGTTTAGGCGACATTATAACTGGTGATCTTGTTGTTTGGAAAACACATGTAATTATTTTTGAATCACTCGTTTATGTGAAAGAAAAACCTTATGCATTAGGTATCTGGGCGGGAACATCTCAAAAAGATAACGGAAAAAATATAATAAATAACGTAAATTACAGCAAATATCCATTAAAAGGTGAATTTAAAGTAAGACGTCCTCAGAAAAATATTCAATAATTATATTTTGTCAAGCCTAATTGTAATCCAACGATTTAAATCAGCGTTACACGTTTAACTGAAAAAATATACTTTATAATACGTTTATACTTTAAAAATATGTAATATATAACTATATTGTCCAATTATTTAATAAAATTAAAGGAGTAATTTAAAATGACAAAAGCAGAAGTCGAAGCAAAAGTAAAACAAGCAATCATCGATAAACTTGGAGTTGAGGAATCTAAGATCACTACCGAAGCACATTTTATAAACGATTTAGGTGCAGATTCACTCGATACAGTTGAACTTATAATGAAATTTGAGGAAGAATTTGATATTAAGATTCCGGATGAAGACGCAGAAAAGATTGCAAAAGTAGATGATGCAGTTAACTATATTCTTGCAAAAAAAGGTTAATATACTATAAATGAAAAAACGAGTTGTAGTAACAGGCTTGGGCGCCATTACACCTATTGGATTAACAATTGATGAGTTTTGGAATTCACTAATTGAAGGCAAAAGTGGTGTTGGACCGATTACTTATTTCGATACTACAGAATTTGTAACTAAATTCGCTGCAGAGTTAAAAGGATTCGATCCTTTAAATTACATGGATAGAAAACTTTCGCAGAGAGTCGATCCATTCACACAGTATGCAATGGTTGCATCAGATATGGCATTAGCTGATAGCGGTTTAAACCTTGATATAGTTAATAAAGATAGAATTGGTGTCGTTTATGGTTCAGGTATTGGAGGTATGTGGACCTACCATAAACAGCAAAATATTCTTTACGATCGTGGGGGAAATCCTGACAGAATAAGCCCCTTCTTCATTCCGATGCTAATTGCGGATATTGCAGCCGGAAGAATATCAATGAAGTATGGACTGAAAGGACCAAATTACGCGACTACATCAGCTTGCGCTACATCCGCTAATGCTATCATTGATTCATTTATGCTAATTCAAAGAGGCAATGCTGATGTTATGCTTACTGGCGGATCTGAAGCTGTTATTTGTCCGATGGGTATTGGCGGCTTCAATGCGATGAAAGCACTTTCTACGCGTAACGATACACCCGAAACTGCTTCCCGGCCATTCGATAAAACTCGCGATGGATTTGTTATGGGAGAAGGCGGTGCCACTATTGTAATTGAAAGTCTTGAACATGCTCTTTCTAGAGGTGCAAATATTTACGGTGAAATTACAGGCGTGGGTTTAACTGCCGATGCACATCATATAACTGACCCTGCTCCTAACGGAGAAGGCGTTGCAAGAGCGATGAAAATTGCAATTGCCGATTCTGGCATGAAACCTGATGGAATTGATGTTATTAATGCTCATGGTACATCAACACCTCCTAATGATAGGAATGAAACAGCAGCAATAAAAACAGTGTTTGGCGAACATGCACAGAATCTAAATGTGCATTCAATTAAATCTATGGTCGGACATTTACTCGGTGCTGCTGGTGCTATTGAATCTATAGCTGCTTTACTATCGATTAAACACGGTATAGTACCTCCAACAATAAATTATAATGAAAAAGATCCGGATTGTGACTTGAATTACACTCCGAATACTGCTGTTAAACGAAACATAAATGCTGTACTATCTGATAATTCAGGATTCGGCGGACATAATACTGCTATCGTATTCAGAAAATTTGAAAATTAATATACACGTTACTTATCGTGTTTTATGTTTAAATCATTTAAGAAGTTAAAAATATTTATTCCGTTTTTGAGAAAGGAATCTCCGTCAGAAGATTCCTTTTCGAAAGCAACAAAAAAAATCGATTTTGAAAAATTCCAATCTGCTATTCACTATAAGATAATCGATAAAAATTATTTTATAAACGCACTTACACACCGTTCTTTCCTTAAGATTAAAAAAGATTCGTCAAAAGTGAATCTTATTTCAAACGAAAGACTTGAATTTCTCGGTGATGCTGTTCTTGACTTAATCGTAGCAGAGTTTCTTTACAGAAATTTTCCATTAAACGAAGAAGGTGATCTTACGAAATTTCGTTCAATTCTTGTTAATAAAAGATTTCTTGCTGAAAGAGCAAAAAATATAAAAATCCAGGACTTTCTCTTTGCTTCTAACACTGCTTTAAAATCAATTGATCAGGGTTACGATGCTATTCTCGCGGATGCCTATGAAGCTCTTATAGGAGCAATTTTTCTGGATTCAGGTTACGAGAATGCAAAGAAATTCCTGAATTCGGAAATATTCTCAAAGCTTGATGTAAAATGGCTTAATCAGTTCGATGAGAATTTTAAAAGTCGTTTTCTTGAATACGCTCAGGCACATACAGATTTCATTCCCGATTACAGGGTTATTAAAGAGGAAGGTCCTGAACATCATAAACTTTTTACTGTTGAAGTTCATCTCGCAAATCATTGTCTGGGTATTGGTAAGGGAAAATCAAAGAAACAGGCTGAACAAGAGGCGGCTAAGAATGCTTTACAAAACCTCGATGCTATTGATAAAATGGGTATAAAGCGTAAAAAGTAAAAAATTAATTTTTAGGGCTTGACTATTTTTGTTATCAAGTATATCTTTGTAAAAATAAAAGGAGACCAAGTATAAGTATTTCGATACTATTTATAAATTAAAAATTCAACTATTAAAAATAACGGACCATTTATTAAAGACTATCAATTCGGTATGAGGTTAATCTTTAATGAATGGTTTTTTGTTATACTTTTATGTTTAAATTATTACTATAAAAAAGTTTATGCAGATATTTAAATTCGTAAATTTAGTAATGTTTTTTGTCTCTGCTTCTTTTCTGTTTTCTCAGACAGATTCGAAGAATGAGGTTATTAATCATTATTCATCTTCTGTTGATTTCAAGGTTATCTCTTCGGGAAACTCCTTTGTTGAAATTGAATTTAATCCAAAATACACCTCATCGATAGAATTTCTAAATTCAGTTCATAACTCAAATCAAGTCGGTTTTCCCGATATTGGCAGTAGGTTTTTTCCTGTTATTACACCCGGAAGTTCAAATAACCGTATTGAAATTTTAGAAGTTAAATATGAAGAAGTCAATAATATAGTTGTTAAACCTGTTCCGGTACAAAAACGCTCCAAAGACAAACTGGAAGTGATTTACGATTTTGAATATAACGATTCATTGTATTCTTTGAATTCTTATTATCCTAAATTAAACGCCGATTTTATACAGGATGGAATTTTCAGGGATAAATATTTTGGTGTTGCTCAGATTAATCCTGTTCAGTTTAATCCCCTTTCGAAAAGTATTCGCAGAATAACAAATTTACGATTTAGAATAGTATTCTCATCAAATCCTTTATATTCTTCAAAACCAAATTCCAAAGCTGAAGATGATTTCATGAGAGATATTGCAGTTAACTGGTCAAATACAAAAAACTGGGTTACTCAGGAATATAACTCGATAAAAAAGTCAGTTGTTCCAAGTGTACTCGCTTCTGGTGATTACTACAAAATTGAAGTCAAAGAAACTGGAATGTATAAACTGGATAAGAATTTTCTTAGTCAGGCAGGAATAAATGTATCGGGTATAGACCCAAGAACTATAAAGATATATGGGAATGGCGGTGCTGAACTTCCCTATTTAAATTCTGCAACTATTCCTGATGATCTGGTTCAAAATCCTGTTTTTGTCTCAGGAGAACAAGACGGTGTGTTTGATGACAATGATTTTATACTTTTTTACGGTCAATCACCACACCAGTGGTTCGTTAATGGGCAATCATTTTTCCATAAACTTAACACATATTCCAACTCTAACTTTTATTTTATAACTTTTGGAGGAGCAAACGGACTTAGGATGTCTGAAAATGCATCACCAAATGTCCCCAATATTGGACCACTACAATTTTTTACTGATAAATTCTTTGAAGAACCTGAAGTTAATAATCTCGGTACAACAGGTAATCTCTGGGTTAGTCAAAGAATAGGCTATAATGAAGCTTTTTCATTTAGTAAACCTTTGCCCGGATATGTACCAGGATCTTTAATTAAATGTAAACTCGTTCTTGGTAACGGAGGTTCTCAGGACGCAACTTACCTCGTAAAAGATGATAATTCAGGATTTTCAACGTACCAGTCTATTTATGGTGTTAATGGTGTCTTTTCTCACATAACACTTTCAACCGCTTTTTTCGAATATTCTTTGTACAGTGGATCTTCTAACATGAATTTGATTGCATCATTGCCGAACCAGCTGAACTATCCATCTGTTTCTGGATATTATGATTATCTTGAAGTCCTTTACAGCAGATTAACAAACTCAGCTTCAAATAATTTATTAAAAATAACTTCACCTGACACTATTGGAACAATTGAATATCAGGCATCGCCTTTTAATTCTTCTTCAGTTAATGTATTTAAAGTCTCAGGATTCAATGACATTTCTATAATTACTCCTATATCTTATTCAAACAGTGTTGTCAGGTTTCAGGATAATACAAATTACGGTTTAATAAAGGATTACTATGTAGTCGGAGACAATGGCTTCAAAACCCCTAGTTCAATTTCATCCAAAATCCCTAATCAGAATATTAGAGGTATTTCAGACGGTGCTGATTTCATAATCTTTACTGCAAGCGAATTTCTTTCAGCTGCAAATAGACTAAAAGCTCAGCGTGAAGCACCGGGTGAAGGTCACCCAAATTATCTTAAAACACTTGTACTGGAACTCAACCAGGTATATAATGAATTTTCTGGTGGATTGCTTGATCCCGTTGCTATGAGAAACATGCTTAAATATGCATACAATAACTGGACAAAAAGACCTGTATATGTTCTTTTCTTAGGAGATGGAAGTTTTGATTATAAGAATATATATAATCTAAGCTTCAAGAATTATGTTCCTCCAATCGAAAGGTCGGACCCAACCATGAATGAGATATCAAGTTATAACAGTGATGATTTCATTTGTGATATTAATGAAAATTTCACTTCTCCTGAAGCTGTGCGTACAGATTTTTCTAACGGACGTTTCTGTGTAAATTCTCTTGCTGAAGCAAATTCGGTTGTAGATAAGGTAATTGAATATGAATCAAGCTCAAATATTGGGAGCTGGAAGAAAGAAATAATGTATGTCGCAGACGATGGATGGACTACTGAAAATAATCAGGGACAGGAGGGACCGTTACATACAGACCAATGTGAAAGACTTGCAGAATCACATACACCCAAAGATTTTGAGAAAGAAAAAATATATATTGTTACTTACCCTGCAATTATAACTCCGCAAGGAAGAAGAAAACCTGGTGCAAACGTTGATATTATTAAAGGTTGGAACGAAGGCCGCTTATTAATTAATTATACAGGACACGGAAGCACCGACCTGTGGGCTCATGAACATGTTTTTGTAAGAGAAGAATCCATTCCTCAGTTGAATAACAAAAATAAATATCCTTTGGTAACGATTGCCAGCTGCGACCTCGCACGCTGGGATGATCCGTTCTTAATAAGTGCCGGTGAACAGCTTGTATATCATAGCAACGCAGGTGCTATAGGAGTTGTGGCAGCTACAAGACCGGTTTATGCAACTTACAACGAAACATTTAATAATGCACTTTGGGATAATTTGATGTTTGTTAAGGATACCCTTCATTTGCCGATTAGAGTCGGAAAGGCAATGTTTAATGTAAAAAACCAACTGCCTTCAATACTTGAAAACGACATGAAATTTTGCCTTATAGGAGATCCATCATTAAGATTGGGCATTCCGCAGTACTTTACTAGAATCGACAGCATTAATAGAAAATCTGTTACATTTGATACTGTTATTGTTCAGGCGCTTCAGAAAATGAAGATTTCCGGTAGTATTCTTAAGACAGACTCAACTTTCTGGGATAATTTCAATGGAGATATTGAACTTAAAGTGCTTGATGTTAATAAAAATGTTTCTTTTATAGATTTTGGAAGATACTTTAATTTCCGATTAGACGGAGGAACTATTTTTAAAGGAAAAGCCAAAGTAAATAATGGTAGATGGAATATTGAATTTATTGTCCCTAAAGACATTTCCTACAATAATGGAAACGGGCAGATACTTGGTTATTTCAATAATTCAGTATTTGAAGGTTCAGGCTATTCAGGGAATTTTGTTCTGAACGGTATAGATACTTCAGGTGTGAAAGATACCATAAGTCCTGATATTAGTTTGTTTATGGAAAGCAAAAGCTTTAGGAATGGTGATATTGTAAACCAAAATCCAAAACTCATCGCAGATTTCTTCGATGAGAGTGGTATGAACCTAACAGGTACAATCGGTCATAAAATTGAAGCAACATTAAATGATGACGATAATAATAAAATTGACCTTACACAGTTTTATAATACTACTAATGGTTACAAATACGGTACTGTTGAATATAAGTTTGACAACCTTACTGATGGAAATTATACAATTAAACTTGTTGGTTGGGATACATATAATAACTTCAAAGAAACATACGTGAATTTTGTAGTCAAGAGTACTTCGAATCTTGTTGTATCTAATGTTTATAATTTTCCGAATCCAATGAAAGATAATACGCAATTCACTTTTCAGCACAATTTTGATGTTCCGCTTAATGCTGATTTGTACATATATACCGTTGCTGGAAGAAAAATTCAGAATATTAAAAGAACTAATATAAGTGATAAGAATGTTTCAATAGAGTGGGACGGTAAGGACGCCGACGGTGATTATATAGCTAACGGTACTTACATATACAAAATTATTGTCAAATCGGATGATGGTTCGTACTCTAACGTTCAAACAGGTAAGCTCGTAAAATTAAAATAATATAAATATAATATTTAACGGAGGTAAAATGTTAAGTAATTTGAAAGTAAAGTCATTGATCGGGTTAGTTTTAGCAACTGTTGCTTTTTTCTCTTTTGATACGACTTATGCTCAGAACACTATTTCAACTGGTGTTCCTTTTCTATTAATCGGACCAAACTCAAGAATGTCAGGTATGGGTGAAACTGGTACGGCTTTTGCTGATGATGCTACTGCTATGCACTGGAATGCTTCCGGTCTGGCTTTTCAGCAGACTAATACCGAAATCAACTTCACACATTCACCGTGGTTGCCTGGTTTAGGTCTTTCAGATCTATTCTATGACTATCTTGCTGCACGGCAGTACGTTAAGTCTATTAATGGTACCGTCGGTGCAAGTTTAACATACCTTAATATTGGTGATGTTATTACAACTGATGAATTCGGAAATCTTACTGGTAAAGATTATAAAGCCTACGAGTTTGCATTCGCACTTGGTTATGCAACTAAAATTAGCAAGCCTATGGGACTTGGCGTTGTTGCAAGGCTTATTTATAGTAGGTTGTCTCCAAATGATGTAACTGTGGGAAATGAAAAAGGTACGGGAACGGCTTTTACAACAAGCTTTGACCTGTCAATGCTGTATAAAATGGATAGAGGTCCCAAATTTCTCAAAGATAAGTTTTCATTCGGAGTAAATCTATCAAATATGGGTCCGAAAATTTCTTATGTTGATGCTTCACAGGCTGACCCGCTTCCTACTCAATTAAGGTTTGGTATAGCATATACCCTTCTTAAAAACGAAGGCAATGAGCTTTATATAACCGCAGACTTTGCCAAGCTTCTTGTTAACAGAAACGCTGATGGTAGTGTTGATCCATTCTATAAAGCATTCTTTACATCCTGGAAAGGCGGAATTGAAGGCATTGCATCTTCATTCCAGACATCAGTTGGTGCTGAGTACTGGTACGGAAACCCGAAACTCATAGCGCTTAGAGCCGGTTATTTCTACGAAGATCCATCAAACGGTAACAGAAGGTTTATGACCCTTGGAGCAGGTTTAAGATATTCTCTTTATGGTTTTGACTTCAGTTATATTACCGGTACAGAAGATAATCATCCGCTTGCTAACACTCTTAGATTTGGATTGATTGTTGCATTTTAATTAATGCTAAATCCCTTTATAAAAGCTTATAAAAGGCATATATTTAAAAGATATATGCCTTTTTAATTTAATAAAAATTAAAATATTCAAATGAAAAATATCTCTTTAGCATTAGTATTTACTATTATTTTTACATGCACATTGTATGCACAGGATAATAAATTAAACGGAAATATAAGGATGGCTCATTCTTTGTCAAATAATAATGGATATTCTCCGAAACCTTATATTAGATTCTCTGATTCGCTAAAGATTGTTGCAATCCTTGTTGATTTTCAAACTGATTCTGACCCCTTATCAACAGGCAACGGAAAATTTGATATGACTAATAGATATTATAATTCTACATTACAAAGAGATACTGTTATTGATTCTCCTCCTTATGATAGTGCATATTTTGCTGATCATCTCCTTTTTGTTAAGAATTACTTTGCTAAATCTTCAAAAGGAAAACTTAATGTTACTTATGAAATTTTTGGTAATGTTGTTACTTTGCCAAAAGTGATGAAAGATTATTCACCCCAAAAAAATGAGTCAAATCTTAAACTTGGTGAATTGTTCAAGGATGCATGGACTATTGCTGATAATTATATAGATTTTTCTGTTTATGATCCGAATAAAACTGCATTCGTACTCTTTCATGCCGGAGTCGGCAGAGATATTGACTTGTCTTCAATTTTCGGATTCGATCCGACGCCTTACGACATTCCTTCAGTATATCTAGGTCTCAAGACCTTGAAAGATATTTACGGTCAGAATTATAACGGTTTTGTAACACAGGAAGGCTTTACCATAAATAATTCAATGATAATTCCTTCAACTGAACTGAGAATGCTGAATTTAACAAGCGGTGATTTTCTTCTTCAGCTTGGTATAAACGGCATACTCGTAGGCAGTGTCGGTAGTTATCTCGGACTCCCAGATCTTTTCAACACAAAAACTGGAAAGACTGGAATTGGAAGATTTGGTCTTATGGATGGTCAATCGCTCTTTAGTTTCAACGGTATTTTTCCCCCGGAACCATCCGCATGGGAAAAAATATACCTGGGATGGGTACAGCCTGTTGTAATTTCTTCGGGTGATAGTTTTTATAACCTTAAAACCTCATCTATTCCCGTTCAGCAGGACTCTACGGTCTTTAAGATATTGATTAACAGCAAGGAGTATTTTCTCGTTGAAAACCGTAATAGAAATCCTTTCAATACAGGACAAACAGTTTACACAAGAAACAGAGCATTTCAAGATTCATTACTTTTCGTAAAGGATGTCGATGGATTTATTAATTATGATATTTATAAGATTAATGGAAATCTGACTGATGTTTCTTATCTGGATTGGAGTCTCCCGGGAGATATTTCTGATACTTCTAATTTTCGAGGTGGTATTCTTATATGGCAAATTGATGAGAATGTCATTGAAGCAAATTTTTCGACAAATACTATCAATAATAATATAGAACACAAAGGCGTTGACCTTGAAGAGGCTAAAGGTTCTCAGGATATTGGTGTAACATTCAATACACCGTTCGGTGCTATCACAGGTGACGGTACATTCGTTGATTTCTGGTATAACGGTAAACATTACGTACCTTCTTCAATTTACAAAAATGAATTTACTCCGACTTCTATACCAAATTCTCTTAGTTACACACTGGCAAACAACAACATTTTTATCACAGATTTCGATACAATTTCTAACGTAATGAAGTTCAGAGTTAAAGTAGGCAGTAATCAGCTTTCACCGGTTCCCGGATTTCCTAAATATATAGGTGGCAGCATTAATAATGAATTCTCGCAGGTCGTTCCTATTGACATAAACAATGATGGCAAAGAAGAATTGTTTGTTAATAACGGAACAAATATCTTTGCTTTTAATAATAACGGTGCAGGACTTGTTAATTCAAACGGACTTCTTTACAGCGGTTTTGGCTCCTTCCCTGTAACATCCGGATTTTTCGGTTACACAAATGATAACAGGTTAATTGCTCTGCAAAATAATACGACAAATTCTGATTTAGGCTTCTTTAAAATTAGTTCTACAGGTATATCAGACACTTCGTTTATTAACTTAAATTACAAAGTATCAGCACCTCCTCTCGTGATAGACTCATCTAAAGTCGTTCTGGGTTTTAGCAATGGATTCGTATATGAAAAACTACTTAATGTTAATCAGCTCGTTCCTAAGGATACTGTGATTAGAGAACAGATCAATAAATTCTCACGTGATAATTCGATTAACTATAGAACCAGCGTTAACCCGCAGCTAAACTCTATATCCGGCAATTTCATTACTACAACATCATCCGATTACATTTCGCTTTTCAACAACAACGAACTCTGGATTAATGGGAACAAAATTAATGTTGAATACAACACTACTATAAAGAATATCATTAGTGCAGATGTTAATAAAGACGGCAAGCAGGAAATTTTATTTACAAGCAATAATTTGCTTTACGCAGTAAACTCTAACGGTGTTCTTCTTGATAATTTTCCTTTAAAAGTTGAATCTACAATTCTATCCGGTATTTCTGTCGCTGATGTAAATGACGACGGTATTTTTGATATACTTCTTTCAACTCAGTCCGGTGATTTAAACTGCATAGGAATGAATGGAAAATCCGTTAGCGGCTTTCCTGTTAAAGCTGGTCCGAATAATTACTCAACTCCTGCAATCTTTAATTATAACGATACTCTTGCTATTGGACTCGTAGCGGGAGACGGTTACGTGTATTTATTCCGGACTGATAAAAGATATAAAGCAGAAAATGTTCTTTGGAAGAATTACTTGAAAGACAACCATTTCTCAAACAATAATTTCAGGGGAGTTTCATCAGCCATAACCTATTCGGAAAAGCTTCCTTCAGATAGAGTTTATAACTGGCCTAATCCGGTATATGAGTCAAGAACTTTTGTCAGGTATTATATCAATGGAAATGCTTCTTCGGTAAGCATAAAAATTCTCGACCTTGCAGGTGAGCTTGTCACAACACTTACTGGAACTACTTTTTCGAATAATGACAATGAAGTAATATGGGATGTTTCAAAGGTTCAGAGCGGTATTTATTACGGCGTTGTTGAAGCCGTTATTGACGGAAGTAAAGAGACAAAAGTCATTAAGATTGCTGTTGTGAAATAAGGTCTGATGGATATTACAGTACTCATAATTATTGCTGTATATTTTTCCTTACACTTAATATTTTATTACGGTTTAATGCGGTCTGAAGGAATTCAACAAAATTCCTCAGACCGTTTGCCTTTTATTTCAGTTATTGTTGCCGCAAGAAACGAAGAGAGTAATATTGGTTTCTGTATTAATTCCCTGAAGAATATTGTTTATCCTAAAGAAAAGTATGAAGTTATTCTTGTTAACGATAAATCCACAGATTCTACCAAAAAGGTTATGCTTCAAAGTACTAAATATCATAATGAATTTCATATACTTGATACTTTTGATGCACCCGAATCAAAACTCACAGGCAAAGTAAAGGCACTGTCATATGGTATTTCTAAATCCAAAGGTGAATTTATAATGATGACTGATGCAGACTGCATAGTAAATAAAAACTGGCTCACAGAATCCGCAAAATATTACAACAGTAACACAGGGCTGCTTTGCGGATTTACAATGATTGATTACTCACAAGGATTGTTCTCAAAACTTCAGTCGCTTGATTGGATTTACCTTCAGTCTCTCGCATCTGCAAGTTCAGGAATTAATGCAGAATTAAGCTGTATTGGTAATAACCTCTCTGTATCTGCTGACGCTTACAATTCTGTAGGCGGTTACGATGGACTCAAATTCTCCGTCACCGAAGACCTTGCATTACTCAGAAAGATTAAATCTGAAAAGAGATTCAAAGTTCTGTACCCTATAAACCCCAGCTGTTTGGTTCAGACCTTACCTTGTGCTGATTTAAAAGAACTTTATAGACAGAAGAAAAGATGGTTTAGGGGAGGTACTGATATTAACTCACTCGGATATTTACTTGGATTTTTTCTTTACGCTTCTAATATAATACTTCTTTTTGGTCTTCTGTTTCTTTCTCCTTTAACTTACCTGCTATGCATAGCACTAAAAATGATTTCGGAACTGTTGATAATGATTCCTGTTTATAGGAAATTCAACTACAATAATTTAATTCTGTTCTTTCCATTATTTCAGGTTTACTTCGCCATTTATGGATTGTTGCTCCCCTTTACTTTTCTATTTGGATATAAAATTATTTGGAAGGATAGAAAACATTAAAATTTTATTACAGGAATTCTGAATTGTGTTTTTACTGATAAGGAAGAATATTCTTTTGCAAAGTTGTAAGATGTTATTATATCGAAGATATACAGTGTAAACCCTAGTCCGGCTGAAAACACAACTTTTGAATCAGTCAACTTTATTCCTTCAATTTCTTTTTCCGGCGAGATAGTCCTTTTGACATTATACAATTTTACGTCTGCCACAATAAAAGGCATGGTAAAATTTGATTTAAGGTATTTATTTAGAAGCACATAAACACCTCCACCAAAAGAGGTTATTTTTGTTTCTGAAGAGTTTAATATATTCTGTGTTTTAAATGCATCACTTCCCGGGTGATTTTGGAATTGGAATTGCCCGAATACTACTATAGGGTAGATTGACAGCGATGCAAACTCAAGTTTTACTCCGTATGATATTGAATATTTTGAATTATTCGCAAATTCCTGAAGTGGAAAATCAAATCCAAGTATCGGGGCTATGAAAATACCCGACGGTTTTGGATTCGCTGAAACGTATACTTTAGTCTTGCTGGTTGTGTCTATCTGCTGTTCTCCCCTCTCGTCCTGAGAATACAGCATAGAACTCGCAAATAATATTATACATATTAAAATTAATCTATTCATTTATTTAGTATTTCCGATATCAACTTTTCATTAAATTTTTTGTTTTGCTTTCTCGACACTTCGGATAATATTGTGCTTGCCGTCTTGTAATATTCCACAAATTTAGGAAATTTTCCATGCAATAAATCTAAATGGGCCTGAATTGTTCGTATGTCTTCCCTTATGATTGGTCCCGTCAAACTGCCTATTACACCCTCATTATGAAGGTTTTGGGCTGTTTGGGTAAACAACGGTTTAAGTACGTTATAAAACCTTTTCTCGCTTATTCCAAGTGCACTCGAAAATTCTTTCAGTATATAAAAGTTTACTATCATAAAGTTTGATGAGATAACACATGCAAGATGGTACAATGATTTTTTGTTTTTACTTAGTACTATATCATTTGAACCGAGCCTTTTCGAAATATTCTTCAATAATTTTGATGCTCTTTCACCGCCTTCAATTCCGAAATAAATTCCTTTCAGATAATGATTATTCCTGTAAGAAACTTTTGGAAATGTCTGAGCAGGGTGGAATGATGCACAATCTTTTTTGAAAACTTTATATCTCTTAAATATTTCAGAAGTCAATAATCCACTTGTATGCACTAATACTCTCCCCCTGAAATCAATGTCCTTCACTTCACTATAGAACTTTATTAAATCGTCATCTTTAATCGAGAGTAATATTAGATCCGAATTTTCTGCTATTCTCTGCGTCAAGACATTAAATGTTGTTTTACAATCAACAAATTTTGCTAATCTGCTCGCTTTTAATTTCGACTTATCAATAATAGCATTTATCTTGTACCCTTTCTTAAAGAGTTCAATCGCAAATGCTGAACCGACTCTCCCCGCTCCGATTATTGTAATGTTCATCTTTCGAGTATTATAGTTACAGGACCGTCATTCGTTAATTTAACTTTCATGTCAGCTCCGAAAATCCCTCCTTTTACCTTTTCTCCATCATATTGCCCGCTGATATATTTTAAAAACTTTTCGTACATCGGCTTGGACTTTTCAGGTACCTCAGCCATAATATAACTCGGTCTGTTTCCGCTTTTATTATTATCTGCGCATAGTGTAAATTGCGATATTATAAGAAGTTCACCCCCTGTATCCTTAATGCTTAAATTCATAACACCGTTTTCATCGTCAAATATTCTTAAATCAAGTATCTTCTGTGTAAGTTTCTGTATATTTAACTCTGTATCACCTTTTTTTATCCCCAGAAGGACCATAAGTCCTTTTCCAATCCTGTTGTACTCTTTGCCTTCTATTTCGACTGAAGACTCTATGCATCTTTGAACTACTGCAATCATTTCCGTATTATCAAGACTCTGTAATTATTACTGTAATCTTTTTCGAAAGTGTAATTACTAATTCCTTCTTCACGTAATATATCCTCAAGCTTATCCTTTGCATTATAAGCTATTTCTAAAAAATATTTTGAGTTTCTGCTCTTATAAGATTTCAAAAGCTTTCTATAAAATCTTGTTCCGTCTTTAAAATCAGTTACGGCATAATCAGGTTCATACATATTCACTTCGGGCATAAGCTTCTTATAATCCTCAATTGGTACATACGGCGGATTCGATACAACGTAATCGAATCCCTCTTTTATTTCATAATCTTCAGCTGTAAAATTTTGAACCTCTAAACTGTAGTTCTTAAGCTTATAAAAATCAAGATTCTTCTTAGCGGCCGATATTGCCTCTTCTGAAATATCTATTCCATGGTAGCTGCATTCTATGCCCCGCTTTTCAAGTTCTGAGAGTATTGCAACTGCAATGCAGCCTGAACCAACTCCCAATTCAAACACATTAATTTTTTCCTTGCCCGATGTGTATATATCGTTAAGTACTTTTTCTGTTAGTATTTCGGTTTCCTGCCTCGGAATCAGCACATGATTATTTAAAAATATATCATACCCAAAGAAATTTGTTTTTCCGAGTATATATTGAAGCGGTTCTCTTTTAACTCTGCGCCTTAAATATCCTTTGAGTTTTTCTTTCTCATCGCTGCTGAGCGGTTTCTCAAAATCAAGATAAAGTTGGAGCCTTTTACAGTTCATTATATCAGCTAACATTAATTCTGCATTCAGCCTCGGATTCTCTATGCTATTGTCATTTAAATAACCTGATGAATAATTTAGTATTTCAAGCAAGGATTTTAGCTTTTGCTCAGACATTATTATTTGCTGAAAACTGTTTTTCCGTTTATTACAGTTTTTAGGACCTGAATGTCTTTTATCTTCTTCGGGTCATACGTAAAAATATCATCTGATAACACTACAAAGTCTGCATATTTTCCCTTTTGTAATGTTCCTTTTGTCTTTTCTTCAAAACCTGCGTAAGCCGCGTAAACAGTGAACGCCTTTACTGCTTCAAGTATTGAAAGCTTCTGATTCATATTCGGAATGCTGTTTATTGTTGTATCAAGAGGTTGCCTGTTTACAAGTAAGTGTATAAGTGCTATTGGACTTATATAAGCGCTGTAAGGGAAATTTGTACCTGCTGTGATATATTTTGAACTTTGAAGCAATGAATTCCACATCCCGAGATTGTTACCGTTTGATTCAGGCAGGTATTCTCCTATTGTTACAAGGTTATCGATTGTAACTTCAGGTCTTATTGAAGGTATAACACCAAGAGTTCCAAACCTGCTTATATCCGATGGCTGTACAAACTCTGTGTACTCCAGTATCGTTCTCGCATCCTTAGGCTTTTTTTCATTTAATACTTTTTCTATGATATTCAGATTATTATGAACTGCCTTATCTCCAACAGACTTTATGCAGAACTGAAATTCCTTTTCTATTGCTTTCCTAAAATTACTTTCTACTTCTTCGTCGGTAGCATACTGAAAAGTGCTTCTTATTTCCTTTTTGTAAGAATCTTTCATAGACGCTGCCTGAAGGTTTAGAGCACCGTCATAATCAATAGATACCGAACGTACTGTCAGCATGTCCTTGTAATCAACAAGTATTCCCCTCTTTAAATATTCCTCAAATGTTTCATCTCCGACACTTAATACACCGTAAATTTTAACGTAAAATTTATTACTGTCTATTAATTGTCTGAATATGTCAATCGAACCGCTGTTTATTGTTCTGTCGTGAATTTCTGTTATTCCGTACCTTGTTACTTCCTTTGATGCTGTCTGAAGTAGATTGCTGAGGTCATCTTTCGATATCTCAGGTGACTTTTCCTTTACTATATTGACTGCGGCGTCAAATAGAAGTCCTGTAATCTCGCCCTTTTCATTTTTCTCAATCTCACCGTCCTTAGGATTTGGAGTTAAGTTTGTAATCTGTAGAAATTGCAAAAGCTTGCTGTTTGCCCAGACCATATCACCCGTTATATTTACTATGTAAACATGATGATTAGGCGCTGCTTTATCAAGTACACTTTTATCTATGGCTAAAAGCTCATCTTCACTGAAATTCAATTCATTCAAAGCATAACCAACTATCCAGCTTCCATCATTTCTTTTCTTCGCATTTTCTTCTACAATCTTTTGCACTTCAGCAATTGATTTTGCATTCGAAAAGTTTATGAAGCCGAGATTCTTTGCAAACTCAACAATTGACCCTTCCATATCAATAAAGCCCGGCAATACTGTCTTTCCGCCAAGGTCTATTGCTTCGTCAGATTTGTACTTATCTTTAATTTCAGCACTCGTTCCGGTCTCTACTATCTTCCCATCTCTTACAGCCATTGCTTCAAACTGGGAGTTATTATTATCCAACGAGTAAATTTTCCCGTTTAAATAAACAGTTGTAGGTGATTGAGAACAGGAAGTAAGCATCGCTACTGTCAATAATATTAATATAGATTTTATATATCTCATAATAATTTGATTTATTTAGATTCATTGTTAATCCTATTAACATAATAAATACTGCTTTCTTTTAAAATGCAATTTTAATCTTTTCCTATATTTATCTGTATATATAGTAAATAGCCCTGATTTCGGAAGTAATACTTAAAGTGGTATTGATTTATTTATAATTTGTTAATATCTTACGTATATGAAGCAAAGTAATCTGTCAATGAAAGATAAGTTCACTATGAAAAAACTTTACTATTCCATCAGTGAAGTAGGTAAAATAACTGATCTGGAACAGTATGTTTTAAGGTATTGGGAAACTGAATTTGAGCTGTTAAAACCTGCTAAAAATCTCGCGGGTAATCGCATTTACACTAATAAAGATATAAAGCTCATTCTCTACATTAAAAGACTCTTAAAAGAAGAAAAATATACTATCGAAGGCGCAAAAAAACTGTTAAAGAACTATAACTTTAAGGAAGAATCAGTAGCTGCAAAGGGTTCTAACAAGTTTTCTGATTCCATTCCTAAAAGTAAACCTCAGTCGTTTGTTAATAGTCAATCCAGGGAATTAAGCCTTTTTAGCAATGTTTCTGCTGATACTGATGATATTGATTCCGCTTCCGGAAAAGAGCTTAAAAAAGATCTTTACGAACTTAGAAACTTCTTGAAAGGACTTTTGGACGATTTAGATTAAATTCTATTTTCATCCTCCTTATTTCTTTGAGTTTTTATTCTTATATTTCTCTTCTTTTGTATTCTTTAAAATTAATTCAAACTTTAAATTTTTATGCCTGATAATAAAATAATTTTTTCTATGGTGGGAGTTACAAAAACCTTCCCGCCTCACAAAACTGTCTTAAAAAATATCTATCTCTCTTTCTTTTACGGCGCCAAAATTGGCGTTATTGGATTGAACGGCTCGGGTAAATCTACACTCCTTAAAATAATTGCCGGTATTGAACAAAGCTTTGAAGGTGAGGTTCATTTTACTAAGGAATATTCTATTGGTTTTCTTTCGCAGGAACCTGAACTTGATAACTCTAAAACAGTAAAAGAGATTGTGCAGGAAGGCGTTCAGGAAATAGTTGACATTCTAAAGGAATATGAAGAGGTTAATAATAAATTTGCTGAACCGATGTCAGACGATGAAATGACAAAACTTATTGATAGGCAGGGAGAACTGACAGAACTTATTGAGCATAAAAATGGCTGGGAACTCGACGCAAAACTTGCCCGTGCAATGGATGCTCTTCAGTGCCCTGATGAAGATGCTCTCGTTGAAAACCTTAGCGGCGGTGAAAGAAGACGCGTTGCCCTGTGCAGACTTCTTCTTATGGAACCCGATATTCTCCTTCTTGATGAGCCTACGAACCACCTTGACGCTGAATCTGTTGAGTGGCTCGAACTTCACCTGCAGAAATATAAAGGTACTGTCATAGCCGTTACTCACGATAGGTACTTCCTCGATAATGTCGCTGGCTGGATTCTTGAACTCGACCGCGGTGAGGGTATTCCATGGGAAGGAAACTATTCTTCATGGCTCGACCAGAAAGCAAAACGTCTCGAAATGGAGCAGAAATCTGAAAGCAAAAGACGTAAGACCCTTGAACGCGAACTTGAATGGGTTCGTATGTCTCCGAAAGCCCGGCATGCAAAGTCAAAAGCCCGTTTGCAGTCTTACGATAAACTCCTGAACGAAGATACGAAACAAAAAGAAGAAAGACTTGAAATATACATCCCAAACGGTCCGCGTCTGGGAAACAAAGTTATTGATGCAGTTAACGTAAAGAAAGCTTTTGGCGATAAACTCCTTTACGAAAACCTAAACTTCTCTCTGCCCCCTGCGGGTATTGTAGGCGTCATCGGTCCTAATGGTGCCGGTAAAACTACCCTTTTCAGAATGATTCTCGGAACTGAAAAACCTGACGGCGGAAATTTTGATGTCGGTGAAACTGTTACCGTGGGATATGTTGACCAAAGCCATGTTAACCTGAATCCCGATGATACTGTCTGGAAAGCTATTTCAGAGGGTGCGGAAACAATCGAACTCGGCGGTAAGCAGTATAACTCACGCGCTTATGTCGGAAGGTTTAATTTCAACGGCGCTGATCAGGAAAAACTTGTTAAAAATCTTTCAGGTGGCGAACGTAACAGACTTCATCTTGCTCTAACACTCAAATCACAAGCTAATGTTCTCCTTCTTGACGAACCTTCAAACGATATAGACGTAAACACTCTCCGTGCTCTCGAAGAAGGTCTCGAAGACTTCGCTGGCTGCGCCGTCGTTATCTCTCATGACAGATGGTTCCTCGATAGGATTGCTACTCATATCCTTGCATTCGAGGGTGATTCACAGGTCTTTTTCTTTGAAGGCAGTTATTCTGAATACGAAGAAAACAAAAAGAAAAGACTCGGCGAAATTACACCGAAGAAATTTAAGTATAAGAAACTTGTCGAATAACATTAAAGATATTATTTCCAATAAATCCACAGCACTCTTTAATGATGTTGTGGATTTTTTATACCCTAAAATTTGCATCGTATCGGATTTAAGAATTCCTGAAGAAAACTCTAATGATTTTGTTATTGACAGGATTCTTCAGTCTTTTGAAATAATAAATGAAGATGAATTTTCATTTATGCGCTCCAAAATAAACGCCGATTTTTTCTTCTCAAAATATGCATTCAGGCATGAAAGCGGTATTCAGTCATTAATCCATTACCTTAAATACAGAGGTTTCACAAAGATTGGAACATTTCTCGGAAGTATTATTGGTACAGAATTGAAACTACACCACTCTGAAAAACTAAAGGGATATAATTACCTTCTGCCCGTCCCGCTGCACTCCGGAAAGCTTCGTGAACGCGGCTTTAATCAAAGCATGTATATCTGTAAAGGAATCGTGGAAGTGCTGCCTTTTGAAATTCTGAACGAAAATATTATTCGTGTAAAGAACACAAAATCTCAGACAGGGCTTTCGTTCGAAGAAAGAATCGCAAATGTCCGTGATGCATTCGACCTAAACCCAAAACTAAAAACCTCTGAACTCAAAAGCGGTATCCTTGTTGTCGATGATGTCATAACAACAGGTTCAACAATCAAAGAAGTAATCCGTATGCTTAAACAAGACACATCAGTATCAGTCGGTGCCGTAACTATAGGTTTAGCGAAGTAAAATAAATTCCCTTTCAAACTCTTAATAGAAATAATAAAACCCGCAGATGCAACTGCGGGTTTTTGTTTGTTGACGTAAAATTAATTGTTATTTATTCAAGATTATTTCAATAATATCATACGTCTTGTTTCTGTAAATCCATCTGTTATCAATTTATAGAAATATACGCCGCTATTTAAGCCGTTTCCATCGAATGTTGCTTCGTATGTGCCGGTCTTGAGCTGTTCATTCACGAGTGTTCGAACTTCACGTCCCATTACGTCATAGACAACTATCTTAACATCGCCTAAGTGGGCAATATCAAACTTTATCTTAGTTGCCGGGTTAAACGGGTTAGGAAAGTTTTGCGATAAAGAATAAGATGACGGGATTTCCGTGCTGATATTTTGTATGCCTACGATTTCAGAAAGTAAACGACGCCAAACGGATTGTCCATCAGTTCCTGCAAATATGTAATTGTTTGCGATTAACAAAGAATATACAGTTGGTATTGAGCTGAATCCCTGATTTTTTTGAATCCAACTTGTGCCGTTATTAGTGGATAGATAAACTCCATTAAACTCTGTCCCTGCATATATATTATTTCCGCTTATGGCAAGGGAATAAACAGATTGATTATTCAAAGCAGTTTGCGTCCAAGTGCTTCCATTATTTGTGGAGAAATAAACGCCATTTAACTCTGTCCCCGCAAATATATTATTTCCTGATACTGCAATGGAGTAAACATCCCTGTTATTCAAAGCAGTTTGCGTCCAGGTGCCTCCGTTATTTGTTGAGAGATAAACTCCTTTAACATTACCTGTCCCCGCAAATATATTATTTCCTGATACGGCAAGGGATAAAACATCCCTGTTATTCAAAGCAGTTTGCGTCCAGGTACCTCCGTTATTTGTGGTGAGATAAACTCCTTTAACATTATATGTCCCCGCAAATATATTATTTCCGCTGACGGCAAGGGATAAGACATGTTGATTACTCAAAGCAGTTTGCGTCCATGTGCTTCCGTTATTTGTAGAAAGATAAACGCCATAGACATATGTCCCCGCAAATATATTATTTCCTGATACGGCAAGGGATGAAACAATTTGATTATTCAAAGCAGTTTGCGTAAAAGTGCTTCCGTTATTTGTAGAAAGATAAACGCCATTAAAATGTGTCCCCGCAAATATATTATTTCCTGATACGGCAAGGGATGAAACAACTCCTCCGTAAATTCCTTCGCATTGCACCCACTGGGCTTCAGAATTATTAATTATGTACGTTGAATTAATAATTAGTGCAAGAAGAAATAGTAATGTTTTTGTTTTCAAAAGTTCTGTGTTAAAATATTTTAAAATTCCCGTTACTCATTTTTGCCGGTAACGAATTTAAGTTTTTTCATTTCAAAATCTTTTTTGCCCTCTACGAACCTGTAAAAATCCTCTCCGAACAGGTTAAAAATCTCTTCGAGCGGGTAATAACTCTCTCCGAGCGGGTAAGTACCAAAATCTGAACTACTAATAACCCCCTCGGAGCTCCTAAAATCCCCATCATTTCAATAATATCATTCGCTTCGTCTCCGTAAACCCATCCGTCATTAATTCATAAAAATACACGCCGCTGTTTAATCCGTTTCCATCGAATGTTGTTTCGTACGTGCCGGGCTGAAGTTTTTCATTTACCAGTGTTGCGACTTCTTTTCCGAGTATATCGAGCACAACCAATTTTGCCAGACCAGAGCTTTTTACCTGAAACTTTATGTTTGTTGTCGGATTAAACGGATTGGGATAGTTCTGGCTGAGTGAATATGTTGTCGGTGTTTCGGTATTGGTATTTTGTACTTTAAGAATTTCCGATAATGGTCGACGCCAGAGATTACTATTCAAATTAGTAGTAGCTGTCACATATGAATAAGTATTTGAAGAAAAGGTAAGAGAAACAGAAGGAGTTGTACCAAATCCTTGATTTATTCCAACCCAAGATGCACCATAATTTGTTGACAAAAACACACCACTATTTGTAGCTGCAAACAGATTCGTCCCTGAAGTTGACAGAGAATTAACTTTAAGACTAGTAAAACCATTGTTTACTGCATTCCAGTTTCCACCATTATTTGTTGATAAAAAAACACCATAACCTTCACCCGTGCTAATATCAAAAGAGCAAGCATAGATTTTTGTTCCTAAAACAGCAAAGGAACGAACTACTGACCCTGTTGCTAATCCACTATTTACAAAATTCCAATTTGTACCGTTATTTGTTGATAATATAACGCCAGAATAACTTGTTGATCCAAAGATATTAGTGCCTATTGTAGCTAGTGCTTTTATATCATAAATAGGTATTCCATTATTCACCTGATTCCAATTATTACCATTATTTGTTGATAAATATATTCCTCCATATGGATAATCTCTTGTACCAGCAAATATATTGGTACCTGAAATTGCAAGTGAACCTACCTGTTCACCTGAAAACCCATTAGATACCGAAGTCCAATTATTACCATTATCTGTTGATAAATATACTCCGTCCGAGACTCCGGCAAATATATTCATACCAGAAACCAAAAGTGAATAACCTGTCTGATTATTCAAAGACGTAAACCAATTCATTCCGTTGTTGGGTGAAATAGCTACTGTACCCCTAGGATAATTATATGTCCCAGCAATTAAATTTCCACCTGATGATGCTGCTAAAGACATTGTATATACTCCAGGCGAAATAACTTGCACCCACTGCGCATTGGCGCTTACTTCTACGAACATTAAAACGATTAGTAATAATTTTTTCATAATTTTAATATTTAATTAAATTATTAAAAGCATCTTCTTAGTTTCATAACTGACTCTTGCAAATCGGCGCCTTTCTTCGGGTGTGAGGTTGATTACTTTCCCTTCGAGCTGATGCTTGATATTATCAAATGCGTGCCTGATTTCATCAATGTTAGAAGGGTCAAATGTAATAGAGATTAAATTGTCAAGTGCCATAATATTATTTGTATAAATTAATAGAATAAGAACTTAAAAAATCTCTAACGAAACTTATAGATATCCTTTTTTATTGTCAATACAAATATTTTGTTATGTATGTTATGTTTTGATAATATCAAACTAATACTTCGCCAAGCTCTCTAACAGCCTATCGATATCTCCTTCATCATTAAACAAATGCGGTGACACCCTCAGATATCCTTCTCTTATCGCTATAAATATATTCTCTTCTTCAAGCTCTTTCTGAATCGCTGCATTCCTGCTTCTATCGTTGTGCGAAAAGATAAGTATATTCGACCTGTGCAATTCACTCATGTCAGACTCTACATAAAAATTCTTGTAACTGCTTATTCCATCAATAAACCTGTCAAGTAGTGAAGTAATATGCTTGAAAATATTCTCAACACCAAGACTCAGAAATAAATCTAATGACGATTCCAGTCCTATCATTCCCAAAGTGTTCGGAGTTGAGTTCTCATAAGCAATCCCGCTGTCTTTAAGATTAAATTTGTAATCCAGAAAATTAGTAAAATCGTAGTCAATGCTCATCGTGCTTACGTACGTTGGGTTAACGTGCTTCTTAATAGAATTCTTTATGTATGCAAACCCCACTCCCGCAGGCGACATCATCCACTTCTGTGACCCTGCTGCAAGAAAATCAATATCATTCTTCTTCACATCCATAGGCACCGCACCGATACTCTGAATTGCATCAACAACCAGCATTGCATTGTATTTGTTCGTTATCCCTCTCAATGCATCAAGGTCATTCTTAAAACCGAGAAACTCTACCGAACTTACAGTCAGTACATCAATCTTATTCTCCGATATAACTTTTTCAACATCGCTTAGTTCTATCTTTCCGTTCTTAGATGGAATCAAAAAGTTCTTTATACCCCTTAGCTTTTCTTGGTTCATCCATGAATAAACTACCGCCGGAAACTCGGAATCAGCATAAGCAGCGTTCTTGCAAACATCAGTGTTTATTCCGTTTGTAAATATATTTAGTCCGTGAGTCGTTGAAGAAGTTAATATTATATCTTCCGGACTCGAATTAATCAATCTCGATATCTTCTCTTTTAATCTTATAGCAATTTCATTCTGGAAAATGCTGAGATTGTAGTTCGTCTCCGTAAACTTATTTATAAATTCAAAAAGCCTTTTCCGTGTCTCCGTAGAATATGGTGAATAATGCGCCGAGTCAAGATAAACACAGCTTTTCGCCATTGGAAACATTTCTCTCGCCTCTTGAAAACTGCTTACTTTCATTTCTTCTTTTTCTTCCCCTTTTTCATTTTCGGCTCTTCTAAATTGCTCGGATAATAATTCTTGTAGTTCTCGTAATAAAATATAATGTATTCAACATATTTGTAAGGTTCCTGCCAGTTATTAAGCGACCCTCCCGGCGGCCTTCCTGTTTTCGGCCATACGAGTTTGTGAATCGAGTCCTGATTCGATGCTAGATAAGGATAAAACTCTTTCACATCAGACCATTTATTATAATCCTTGCCGAAATAATTTGCAATCGTCATTGCATCTACAACCCTTCCAAGCCCCGCATTATAAGCCGCAAGCGCAAACTTGTACTTATCCTCTCCTGTAAATTCAAACGAGCCGACAAGCGTAGCATAGTAATACATCCCTGCAGTAAGATTATTCGTGGGTGTCTTTGTATCTTCAAGATTAAGCTCATTCATCAAGCCCTGACCTGTCCGTGGCATTATCTGCATGAACCCGTATGCACCAGCACGCGAAACAGCTTCTGGATTGAAATAAGATTCCTGCCGTATCATCGCGAGTATTAGCCGCCAGTCAAGCTTATAATGATTGCAGTGCTGCTTTATTAAATCTCCGTATTGCTCAACAAGCGATGCCACGTTGCCCGGTGAAAAATACATGCTCTTTTTGTCTATCGATTTTACTATCTTTTCGTACTGCTCAAGATTCCAGGCACTGTCATTCATCATAAATGATTTATTGTATGCAACAATATCAAGTATGTACTGCCAGTTAACTATATAATTTTCAAGCTTTACTAAAATATATCCGGAATTGATTGAATTACTTTTTAATTTCATTGAATCCCGAGATGTAGGAAAGAATGCATCGTTGCTCTCAGTAGTCATCTTCTGCTTTTTTGGTTCAAATACATTTACTAATGCAATTCCTATTATTACCAATAATAGCAATATCCCGAGCCAGACGATGTAATTCTTCTTTATGTATTGATTTATCTTATTGATATTATATATACTTATACTTTCCCTTATAACTAAATTAATTATTTCATCCCTTATTAACAGTATAAAAAACATTCATAGTTTAAACTACTTATTATACAACAACAATTTGTAATACAACAGTCAAAATTTTTATTCTATTCTGATTTGAAATTATATTAATTGCTTTTCTTTGCACCCTTTTCTCTTCTTTGTACTACTATCCGTAAAAATGAATAAAATAAACTCTCTTCTCTGTGAGCTCTGTGACCATCTCTGTGGTCTCTGTGGTAAAATCTTTTCTTTGTTTTTAGCTCTTTCTACGTTGTGTGCTTTGTCGTTTGCAGAGTTTAAACTATTTCCCACCTCATCTTGTCTTACTATTGAACGATTTAAAACAGTTGATTATTAATATAATTCTGTTTAATCTTGGATAATTAATAAATGGCAAACTGGATAATAATGAACTAAATATTCAAAGTGATGATAAGTTAATTATCGAAGAATTCTTAAACGGTAATTCTAATGCATTCAACTTAATCGTTCTGAAGTATCAGAAACGTATTTATTGGGTTGTTAGAAGAATGGTGATTGATCATGATGATGCCGATGATATTACGCAGAATGTTTTTATAAAGCTGCATTCTGCACTGAAAGATTTTCGGGGTGAATCAGCTTTGTTCACTTACTTGTACAAAATGGCTGTAAATTTTTCCCTGAATCACATTAAAAAAGTTAAAAGCAAACAAATGAAAGAAACAGTTATCACTAACGATATGATTAATAACATCTCTGACTATAGTAATTACTCATCAGGGTTCGACTCTGATAACAGGTCTCGACTCATTGCTGAAGCTGTAGCAATACTGCCGGACAAGCAGAGAGCTGTTTTTAACATGAGGTTCTATGATGAACTTTCCTATGAAGAAATTGGCTCGGTTCTTGACAAATCCGTCGGAGGACTTAAAGCAAATTATTTTCATGCTTTCAAAAAGATCCAGTCGTTTCTTAAAGATAAAAAGGCGAAAGGAGAAATTGACTAATTATGAATAACAGCAATTCAAACTATGAAGAGCTTTTGTATAATCTTCCCGATTATGTTGCAGGTAAAATTACAGATGAAAATCTTTTACTCAGAATTCAGTCTGAATTAAACTCTAATCCTGAATTCAAAGCCGAATATGATCTGCTCTCTGAGACATACTCTGCCGTAAAGGATATGAAATTCAGCGAACCGCCCGTACATTACTTTACAAACTTGGTTCCAAAGATAAATGAAAAGATTAACAAGCAAAAGGAAAGCAAAGGCATTGCAGGTTTCTTCAGGCTGTCAAACCTTGTAAAATACGCTCTGCCGGCTGTGTCGGTCGTCCTCTTGATTTTCGTCATAACATTTTCCAACAAAAACGATAAAGACGAGTCCATGTTTACTCGGTACAGTGATACTATCAGCGAAATAATGAAACTTGATTCAGAAACATCAAATGTATCCGTTGATGTTGAAACCGATACCGCTTTGGAATCAACCGAAGAGGAAGGCTTTACTGACTCCGACGATGCTTCTGAATTATCCGGTATTGAAAATGAAAACATCATTGAGCTCTACGACGAGAATGGTGATTCGGAAGATGAATACTTTTATTATTCAGATTTCGAAACTCTCTCACAAATTGAACAAAATGAATTAATTAACACACTTTCAGAAACTAAATTTTAATAAACTAAAATACTTATGAAAAACACAAAAATCTTAATCTTCGCAATTGTTCTTACAATCATTGCAGGTTCAAACTTATTCGCTCAGAAAGATACAACTGGCGCAAGAGAAAAACTGCGTAAAGTACTCAAGGAAAAGTTAATCGATAAAGTCGGGCTTTCCGAAGCTACTGCCGATAAAGTTATGGAAATTACTGCCGAGCACAGAAAAGAAATCAAGGCTTTGAAAAAACAAATTAAAACTCTTAAAAAGGAAATCTATGACAATCCGAAAAGTTCTGACGTAGGTACTAAACTCGATGAACTCGCAGCTCTTCAGGAAAAAACTCATAAAAGTCGTACGGATCTCCAGACTAAAATGAGGTCTGTTTTAACGCCAACACAAATCGCCGAAACAATGGCTTTCCAGAAAGAAGTAAAGAAGTTCATGAAAAAGGAAGTTAAGAAAACAAAGAAAACTAAAAAAGACAGAGAAGACCGTGAAGACGGCAGTCGCTAATATCTCCATAAATTACATTGTAATTCTAAAGAGCATTGCCCCTCCGCAATGCTCTTTTCTTTTTACCCTTGACTTTCACAAAAAATATACCTATCTTTATTCTGAAGTTGATAATATTCAACTTTGGCAAAAGTTAAGTAATAAACTTAGTTAAATCCCATCTATAATGACTTAAATATTTGTTAAAACATCATTTCTAATCATTCTCCAATAAAAGTACAGTAATAGTCCAATAATTATGCGGTTATAGTGCGGTATTCTCAGCTTTATCTCGGTATCTTCTCAGTATGTAAAGTATAGTAAACCCCGTCCCGCTAATAAAGACTATGATTGAAATAAAACAAAAGTGTGTCATCCGGGCATGATCTTGGCAGGGATCTAATCATTATTGTTTACAATTCAGCTTTTAAGTTTTACATCCCACCTAAAAATAGTTATAACAAAACCTCCATAGTTTAAACATCCACCCGTATAAAAATTTTGTTTTTCTTATTCAAATTTATCTCTCCTCACCTTAAGGTTCTTACTAAAAAGTACAGTATTTTTCAGTTTCAATTCCTTTTCTCCATTGAATATCCCTCATTTTTTGCGTATTTTACGTGTTTATTAAATTTTAACGCTATTATGTATAAGAATTTGCCCGATAATTTTTCGTTGCCTGATTTAGCAGATGAAATGCTTAATTTCTGGGCTGAGGATAAAACTTTTGAAAAAAGTGTCAGTTCCAAAAATCCAAATAAGCATTTTACTTTCTATGAAGGTCCTCCTACTGCAAACGGACTACCGGGTATTCACCACGTTATTGCCAGAACTGTTAAGGATATTATCTGCAGGTATAAAACTATGCAGGGCTATCGCGTAAATCGTAAAGCTGGATGGGATACACACGGACTCCCTGTAGAAGTAGAAGTTGAAAAAGCACTCGGTCTTAAGTCACGCCATGATATTTATGAGTTCGGTGCCATTAATTTTAATGCTGAATGCAAGAAATCTATATTTAAATATCTCTCTCAGTGGGAAATCCTTACTAAGCAGATGGCTTATTGGATTAATCTCGATGATGCTTATGTCACATTTCATAATGAATATATAGAATCCGTCTGGTGGGCTTTAAAAAAGTTCTTCGATGCAGGTCTCATGGTTAAGGGTTTTAAAATTCTGCCCTTCTGCCCCATTTGCGAGTCCCCTCTTTCTTCTCACGAAGTAGCACAGGGTTACGTTGACCTGAAAGACCCCTCTGTTTATATAAAGTTTAAAATAAAATCTGAAGAGTATAAAGATGCTGAATTCCTCGTCTGGACCACAACACCCTGGACTTTACCCTCTAACGTTGCACTTTGCGTTAATCCGGAATCGGATTATGTTTTGATTAAAACATCAAAAGATGAAAATCTAATTCTCTCCGAATCCCGTCTGTCAGCGGTAAAAGATGAATATGAAGTTATTAAAAAGTTTAAAGGCAAAGATTTTGAGAATATAGAATACGAACCCCTTTTCAATTTCTTTGAACTTGAAAAGAAAGCATACTATGTTACTCTCGGTGATTTCGTAACGCTCGATGATGGTACGGGGATAGTTCACATCGCTCCCGCTTACGGAGAAGATGACTATACAATAGGTCAGAAGTATGACTTGCCGGTATTGCAGGCTGTTCATCGCGATGGACTCTTCCGCTCTGAGACAGGTAAATATGCAGGCAGAAACTTTAAAGAATCAGACCCTGACTTGATACTTGACCTGAAAGCTAATGGAAGGATTTACAAGAAAGAAATGTTTACTCACTCATACCCGCATTGCTGGAGACACAAGGTTCCGCTTATGTATTATGCTACAGATTCATGGTTTATCCGTACGACTACTTACAAGGACAAAATGATTGAGCTGAACAAGCAGATTAACTGGAATCCTACTGAATTCGGTACAGGGCGTTTCGGTAACTGGCTTGAAGAAAACAAGGACTGGGCAATCTCTCGTAATCGTTTCTGGGGCACTCCCCTTCCGGTTTGGTATTATCTCGATGATAACGGTAAAGAAGTTTATGAATGTATAGGCAGCATTGAAGAGCTTAAAAAGAAAGCATCGAATTTCGATGAGGTATATAAGGATATTCCTTTCGATTTACATAAACCTTATATTGATGATATAAAACTTGTTTCGGAAACTGGCAAGGAAATGAAACGTGTTACTGAAGTCATTGACTGCTGGTTCGATAGCGGCTCTATGCCGTTCGCTCAATTCCATTATCCTTTTGAAAACAAAGAATGGTTCGAACAAAACTACCCCGCTGACTTCATCGCTGAAGGTGTTGACCAGACTCGCGGTTGGTTTTATTCCCTGCATGCAATCGGTACTTTCCTGTTTGATAAACCGGCTTATAAGAATCTAATTGTAAACGGTCTAATACTCGATAAGTTCGGAAAGAAGATGAGCAAATCTCTTGGCAATGCTGTTAATCCATTCGAAATGATGGATAAGCATGGTGCTGATGTACTTCGCTGGTATCTTGTCGGAAATACTCCAATCTGGAAATCAAAGAATTTCAATGAGGATGAAATGATAGATACAAAGAATAAGTTCTTTGATACTCTCATAAATACTTACAAGTTCTTTGTTCTCTATTCAAACATGAACGGCTTTGACTATGCTTCTTCTCAAAAAGTAGAACTCAATAATCGTCAGGAAATTGACAAGTGGATTATTTCAAAGCTTAATTCTCTCAAGAAGAAATATTTCGAAAACCTCGAAGGATATGAAATAACAAAAGCAGCAAGATATATTTTTGACTTCACAATTGATGAGCTTTCAAACTGGTATGTACGTAGAAACCGTAAACGGTTCAGATATCCTGAAAACGAACAGGATAGGAATTCCGCTTACCAGACTTTATTTGAATGTCTGATTGAAATCACTAAGATGGTAGCACCAATCTCTCCGTTTATCTCTGAGAAACTTTACACTCATCTTATACCCGGGGCTGGCTCTGTCCATCTCAGCGAATTCACTGACTTTGATGCAAGTGCTATTGATACTGAACTTGAACAGCAAATGTCTCTGGCGCAGAAAATAGTTTATCTCGTAAGGACTGTAAGAGTGAAAAACAACTTAAAGGTTCGTCAGCCGTTAAGACAGCTTCTTGTCCCGGTGCTGAGTAATGAAGATAAGAAAAGACTCGAAAACGTCAAAGATATAATCCTTGAGGAAATAAACGTTAAGGAACTTGTTATTCTCGAAGGCGATTCAGATATTATTGTCAAGAAAGCTAAACCGAACTTCAAGTCCATCGGACCTAAATTCGGTAAAGATGTAAAGAAAGTTCAGCAAATAATTTTATCACTCAATAAGTCGGAAATCTCAGAACTCGAGAATTCCGGACAAGTATCAAAGGAAGGATTTACTTTCACAAACGATGATATTGAGCTCTTTACTGAAAACATCGAAGGATGGATTGTTGAATCAAGCGGAGGCATTACTATAGCTCTTGATACTAAACTTGATGCAGTTCTGCTTGAAGAAGGTCTCGTCAGAGAATTTATCAGCAGAGTGCAGAACTACAGAAAGAATAATGATTTTGATGTTAACGATAAAATAAAGATTTATATTAAAGCTGATGAGAGATTTAGTTCAATGCTCGCAAAGAACATTGAATTTATCTCAAAAGAAGTTGGTTGTATTGATATCGCTAATGTAAATCTTTCTGACAAAGAGTATATCAATACAGAGATAAATGATGTATATTGCGTCTTTTACATTGAAAAAGTATAATAATAATTTATAAATAAAGGGATATTAAAATGGCAAAGACAACAAAGAAAATTGCAGCTAAAAAACCTGCTGCTAAGAAGATAGTTGCGGCAAAAAAGCCTGCGGCTAAAAAGATAGTTGCAGCCAAAAAACCTGTTGCAAAGAAAACTGTAAAGAAGGAGGCAGGTAAAATCCCTGCTGCTAAAACAACATCGAAAAAGGTTGCGCCAAAGACGGAATCCACAAAAGTAAATGTTGTTAAAGCTAAAAAACTGAAGGTTTACAATAACAAGAATAACCGTAAAAGATACTCGGGAAGAGACCTTTTGCACTTTAAGAATATTCTCATTGAAGAAAAAGCCAAGATTATCGCAAGTGCGCGTGCAAACATGAAGACTCTCGTTGATAGTGAGTCGGGTGAGTACGTCGGCGACGACCTCTCTTATGCATCCCACATGGCAGAACAAGGCTCTGATGAGATGGAAAGAGAAAAGAACTATATGTTTGTTCAGAGAGACGAAAAATATCTCGGACACATCGAAGAAGCGCTTACAAGAATTGATCAGGGTACTTACGGTGTTTGTGCTGATTGCATCGAAGAACCTAAAAACTTATGCAAAACCTGTCCCTTAATACCAAAGGAAAGACTTGAGATAGTTCCTATTACTCAGCACTGTATTGAATGTAAAAATTTCAGGAGCTGATACTTAGTTGAGAGTACTTTATATTTCTCTGATTGTCGTTATAATTGACCAGCTTACAAAGCTAACGGTCAAAGGTATAAAAATACCTGCACTTGGAATAAATGTAGAAGGCATGACGCTGGGTTCAAGCATTAATCTGATTGGTGATTTCTTTAAATTAACGTTCATCGAAAACCCGGGTATGGCCTTCGGTATTGAGTTTGGTGGTAAGCTTACTTTGTCAATCTTTACTCTTCTCGCTACATTCTTGATAATTTATTTTATTTATAAGAACAAGAATGAAGGATTCTACTTCAGAGCTTCACTGGCTTTCATTCTCGGAGGCGCTGTTGGTAACCTTATAGACAGACTTTTCTACGGAGCAATATATGGTTATGCCCCTTTGTTTTACGGTAAGGTAGTCGATTTTTTCCATTTTAATATCCCTGATTTCAATCTCTTTGGAAAAACTTTCTATTCATGGCCAATCTTTAATGTTGCAGATATTTCCGTAACCATCGGTTTTCTAATGGTGCTCCTCGGATATTCTAAAATTTTTGATAAAAAAAGTGCCGATGAATCCACCGGCACTTTAAGTTCAGAAGATAACTCTGTTGCTAATACAGAAAATCAAACTGATATAAACTCAGATAATCAGGTTACAATTGAATCAGAAATTAAAAGTGAAAAACAAATAAACTGATTCTTTTTAATATATCTTTCCTTTACTATTAATTATTTGAATTCTAATTTCAACTATCTTCCCAATCCGTCAAGATAATCTTTCTTCTTGAGTAAATCTTCTTCTGTCTCAATATGATTCGGGTCAGGTACGCAGCAATCAACCGGACACACAGCAGCACACTGCGGCTCATCATGAAATCCCTTGCATTCCGTACATTTATCAGGAACTATGTAGAAAAAATCTGTTGAGAAAAATCCTTTTGCTCCTGAGGGCGCTTCCTGCTCCTCTCCGTATTCTGTTCCTGATAAAGCCCAGCTCGCACCGCCTTCGTAAATAGCAGTATTGGGGCATTCAGGTTCGCAAGCTCCGCAATTAATGCATTCTGACGTTATTACTATAGCCATTAAATATCTCCTTTAATATTAAATTTAATTTATTTTTTAATAAATATATTATTGTAAATTACAGTATTTTTCAATCATTTTCCATTAATAAAATAAAGCACATTTTAGTCTGATTTTACACAATTCCCTCAAAAATCCTTTAAATCAGCATAAAATCAAAGGAAATGAATCGTTTTATGAATATTATTTGTTCATATAATATGTTAAATTAAGGATTATACTAAAATAAACCGTATTATGTTAAAGATATTATCAAAAATTTTTCCAAGTAAGCACGAAAAGGATGTGAAATTAGTTCTGCCTCTGGTTGACGAAATTAACAAGTACTATGCTGAATATAATTCTCTCTCAGATGATGAACTCAGAGCAAAAACTCAGGAGTTAAAAGATAGAATAAAATCTGAAATTAAAGAAATTGAAGATAGAATAAATGAGTTAAAAGATAAACTAAAGACCGACCTTGAACATGAAGAAAGATACGCAGTTTATGATGAACTTGATCAGCTCAACAAAGACTATTACGATACAATAAAAGCAACACTCGACGAAATACTTCCTGAAGCATTTGCAGTTGTGAAAGATACTTGCCGCAGGCTTGTAGGTAAAGAATGGGAAGCAGCAGGTACAAAAGTTAAATGGAACATGATTCCGTTTGATGTCCAGCTCATTGGCGGTATAGTTCAACATCAGGGTAAGATTTCTGAAATGGCTACGGGTGAAGGAAAAACTCTCGTTGCAACTCTGCCTCTATTCCTCAATGCTCTCGCGGGTAAAGGTGTACATCTTGTTACGGTTAACGATTACCTTGCAAAGCGTGACAGTGAATGGATGGGCGAGATTTTCAAGTTTCATGGATTAACAGTCGGCGTTATTCTTAACGACCTTAGTTCTGAAACAAGAAGAAAAATGTACAACTGCGATATCACGTATGGAACTAATAATGAATTTGGATTTGACTACTTAAGAGATAACATGGTCGTAGATGTAAACCACCTTGTACAGCGTGAGCATTTCTATGCAATCGTTGACGAAGTTGACTCGGTTCTTATCGATGAAGCAAGAACACCTCTAATCATTTCAGGTCCTGTAGAAGCACCAACCCATAAGTTCGACGAAATGAATGTAAGAATCAAACGTTTGGTTGATGCTCAAAAGAATCTTATTACAGCACTTACAGGAGAATGTGAAAGGTTACTAGCAGAGGGCACTCCAACACCTGAACAGCTTGAACGTATTGGTCTCTTGCTTTTAAGGTCAAACCACGGTTTTCCAAAACATAAGAAACTTCAGAAATTGCTTTCTGACCCTGCAAACAAGAAGTTAATGATTGAAACAGATAACTTCTATAACAGGGATAAGGCTCGAGATATGCATCTTGTTGACGACGAACTATTCTTTGTTATCGAGGAAAAATCACACGTTACAGACTTAACGGAAAAAGGCCGTGAGTATCTTGCGCCTTCTGCACAGGAAAAAGATTTCTTTACTCTTCCTGACCTTGGCTCCGAGATTGCTCAGCTTGAAAATGATGCATCTTTATCTGTTGAAGAAAGAGAAGCAAAACGTGAAATGCTGTATAAAGTTTATGCCGAAAGAAGTGACAGGCTCCATACAGTTCAGCAGCTATTAAAAGCGTACGGTCTGTATGAAAAAGACGTTGAATACGTTATTCAGGACGCCAAGATTATGATTGTTGATGAGTTTACAGGTCGTATTCTTTCTGGCAGAAGATATTCAGAAGGACTGCATCAGGCTATTGAGGCGAAAGAAGGCGTTAAAGTTGAAAAAGATACTCAAACGCTCGCTACAGTAACATTACAGAATTATTTCAGGCTTTACAAGAAACTCGCAGGTATGACGGGTACTGCCGAGACTGAAGCTACAGAATTCTTTGAAATATATAAGCTTGATGTTGTTGTCATACCAACTAACGTAGAATGTGTAAGGGACGATCAGAATGATCATATATACAGGACAAGGCGGGAAAAATACAATGCCGTTATTGATGAGATTGAAGAAATGAGGAAACATAAAAGACCTGTCCTTGTTGGTACAACCAGTGTTGAAGTTTCTGAAACTATTTCAAGGCTGCTTAAAAGAAGAAGCGTTCCTCATGAAGTTCTTAATGCAAAGCAGCATCAGCGTGAAGCACAGATTGTTGCAAATGCAGGTCTGCCAGGTGCGGTTACTATTGCAACTAACATGGCAGGCAGAGGTACTGATATTAAACTTGGACCGGGTGTAGCTGATGCAGGCGGACTTCACATTATGGGTACTGAACGTCACGAGTCACGCCGTATAGATAGGCAGCTTAGAGGACGTGCCGGTCGTCAGGGCGACCCCGGTTCATCAAAGTTTTTCCTTTCGCTTGAAGATGACCTTATGAGACTCTTTGGAAGTGAAAGAATTGCAAACGTAATGCAAAGACTTGGTGTTGAAGACGGACAGGCAATTGAACATAAGATGATTACTAACTCAGTTGAACGTGCTCAAAAGAAAGTCGAAGAAAACAACTTCGCAATCAGAAAGAGACTGCTTGAGTATGATAACGTG
>Ga0172380_10001703_pt1 | contig 37391 bp, 48 predicted proteins | sample Leawe162metaG_FD_119747 | JGI IMG/M metagenome (GOLD analysis project Ga0172380, IMG submission 119747) | Leachate microbial communities from a municipal landfill in Southern Ontario, Canada - Leachate well 162 metaG | ecosystem: Engineered > Solid waste > Landfill > Unclassified | place...
GAGTACAAAGCGGCCCGCACGACGTTCGCGGATCTGTCTCGGCCCATCGACGAGATGGAAATAGGGGCGTACCTGCGGGACAAGCTGGTGCCGGCCCTCGATGACGCCGGCGCCTCCGGATCCCAACGCGCCCAGGTATTTGCCGGCGCGGTGCGGGATGCCCCCGGCACGATCAGCAGGGCCACCGGATACCGACGCGAGCCCCGCCTGGAAGCCATCCTTAACCCTCAGGCTATCAGTGCAATCCAGCGTGTGGGCGCGGATCTGGCCCGTATGGCCGAGTATGAGGCGCTGGCGGCACGGGGCGCCCAGCGCGCGGCCCTGGTGCTGGGAGAGGCGTATTCCGAGCGAGCCCCGGCCATGATTGACCGTGGAATTACCTACTTGAACGAGATTGCCAAGCGCACCGGCATGTCCGCAAAGGACCGCACGCTCGGGGAGCTGGCTAAGACGATGATGGACCCGGCGAAAACCGCGGACCTTCTCGAGAAAGCGACGGCGTCCGAACGCTTCAACCTGGGGCGGATTTTCCAGGGGGCGGTGGCCACCACCGCGGCACAAGGAGCGAGCAACGCCACAAACTCAGTAATGGAGGCACAGCAATGATGGAAGATCCTAAAACCGGCGGCGCATTGTCCATAGTCCTGATATGGTTCGGCGCGGTGTATGACTACCTGGCGGGAGGTATTGGCAATATCTCTATCCTGGTCGGTATCGCCCTGGGGGTCGTCACCATCTACTGCACGCTGGCCAGGCACTTCCGCGAGGAGAAGGAATACGCCATGCGGATGATGAAGTACAAAGAGGGTGCCCCGCTCAAGGCCACGGGTGGGGGCGAACCTGCGGAGTAGCGCATGGCCAATGACCGGTTCTCCCGGGGGGCGCCCTCGATCACGGCTAACCTCCCCGGGCCTTCCGCACCGGTGTCGGCGGGTTCCCCTACTGGTCCCCTATGATGCGCTTCAACTGGTCCAGCTCCGGCGGGCAAAACCTGTCCACCATTTTCAACTCGTCGGGGGTGAACACGTGGTCCGGATCCGAGTGCGTTATCTGGCGCACGTCAGCCCCCAGCCCGAAGAAACTCCCCCAGCCCCCTCCTGTCCCGCACGTGATCCGGACATGTGACTGACTCGAACCACACCCCACTAGCAGCGCCAGAAGCGCCAGAAGCATAAAAACTCTCATTCCCGTATCTCCAATGTAGTGATGCCGTGCTCTCGCACATACGCCTCGAGGGCGCGCGTGGCCAGCGTGGATCTGCCGACCCCGAAACCTTTGCCCCCGAAGTCCTGGAACGTCTCTCCGACCGCGATACACCCGGCCAGATCTGACGCGTAGTTTGCCGGGTGAAACATGCAGCTGAACCGCTGCCAGGGGTGCTCCCGGTAATGACTCTCGACGTACACCCCCAGATCCTCGTTACGGAAGTGCAGGCGCATTCCTTTGCTGGGGGACTCTCTCCACACCAGCTCATACTCGCCCGCTGGCAGGCAGCTCACGTTCGGAGCTCCGCAGCCGTGCGGCCCGGGGATCCACTCCCGCTCGAGGGTGCGCAGCGTTATCGGCCCCATCTGCAGGAGCCCGAACGTGCGGCCAATCCCCACCTCAGGGACGCGCAGCTCACCCGGTAACAAACGTCGAAGGATCAAGCGATTTTCCATAGTAGTGCCTCCAAACCGAAGTGAAGTAGTCGTACGCGGAGTGATCGGTCAGTCGTTCCGTGAACGGGTAGTTGAGCCGGTCGATGCCACGGGTGATGACGCCAGCGTCCGGCACCAGCACCCCGTCATTGCGGAAGTACATCAATCGGCCGGCATGACTGAATCCCAGCGGCCAAGGGTAGCGGGGGACGGCGTCGGAGCCATTGACCACGCGGGTATAGTCCACCTGGCCGGGCTCCCCCATCGCTCGCCATAGTTCCGTGGCGGTGGAGAAGCGGGGCTGCCCGAAGGTCACCAGGCTGTACCGCGGCCGCCCGATCAGCAGGGCCAGCACCGTGGCCATAGACCCCCCGGAAGAATGGCCGCAGAAGGTAGGAGACAGGCCAACGAGGCCACGCCAGCTAAGCTGTGACTCTTTTGCGAAGGTAGCGCGAGCCGTGAGAATGTGGCCACCGTGGCCGTAGATGGTGCCGTGCGGGGTGCGCAGCGGGGCCTTTACTGCAAACGCGTTCCCCACCCAGTCGGAGGAGCTCATGGATCCACGGACGGCCACAATGGTACGGGGGTGCTTCGTGGTGTTTTCATCCACGTATATGACGGAACGGCCGATCACATCGAGGATCCGCACGTCCCTGGGAAGCGGCTTGCTGACGTCATAGCAATGGTGGGAAAGGTAGGATTCCATCAACATCATGCGTACCCCTGTGCCACGACATAGGCGTGTACCGCTCCCGCGCCGTCGTGGAATGGCTGGGGGGCAGCTTTGGACAAGTAGAGCACTGGGCGACCGCCCTCCTGCATTATGGCGGAGCTGGCGCGGCCACGGGCGCCCTCGAACAGCTTCACCCAATCGTACCCCAGCGCCTGCATGAAAGCCCGCCTTGCGGTGGGCGGTACGGCCTTGGCGAACCCCTTGCGCTCGAGGAGGAGATTCAAGGAGATGGACGACACCCAGCCCCCGCGGAAGCCGACCAGTTCCTGCTCGATGGCGTCGATAACCTCCTGCTCCGCCGCGCCGCGGGACACCTCGACGCTCTCCCGGGTGCTGCTGGTTTTCGGGGCTCGGGTGGACAGGCGGGCCGGATTCATGTCGTCGGGGATAGCGAAGGCGCGCAATTCATGGTTCAAGTACGCGTAGCCCTCCTGCTTCAACCAGTACCGCAGCCGTGGAAAATAGTCCCCGATCATGCCGTCCCGCTGCAGGTCGTTCTCAGTCTGCTGGGCGGTGAAGAACGGCGCGAACCGGCGGGTATCTATGCCGATGAGCACGCCATCCTTGTAGTTACTCGAGGCCATGCCGTTGGCGCAATTGTCCAGCGTCACCTGGTCCTTACCCTTGTACTGGACGTCTATCCGGTCGTTCGTCACCATCGGTTTGAGGGCCTCCATGACATCATTTTTCCCCCGCACTTTGATGTCCTCGATGGCAATGAAAATCTTGCCGTAAATCCACCCGTTGAACGCGTTGGCGATGTCCGAGGCGTTGGGATAGTGGGTGTACCGCTGGCCGACGCAATGTTCCACCACGCGGAATATGAGGGTCTTACCGTTGCCCTCGACGCCCTGCAGGAATGGCCACCATTGGAATTTATGGCCCGGGTACTGGATCACCGCGGCCATGTAGCACCACAGCAGCATCCGGTCTCGAGGATCTGGCAGGAGCTTTGCCATGAAGGCGTGGAACGGCCCTGTATCACCCTGGCGCGCGTCGGTGTGCACCGGGACGTAGGTATTCAGGAGCGTGCGCCCTTCGTGCTCGCAGACGGCTCCGGGGGGCATGTCGGGGCGGAAGCACAGGGACGTCACCTTCGGGAAGCGCAGCGCCTGGCTTTCGGTGAACACCTCCCAGGCCGACTTCGTGGTCTTGATATTGCTGCTGTCCATTGCGAAGGTGTAACCTCCATACGTCGCGTTGAATTGCTCCGACTTCAGGAGCCCCCCGTCCGGGACGAAAACTTTGTGGAGGTCTCGAATGTAACAGCACCCGTGGAAATGCTCGACTTGCTGCGTGGCGGACATGAATTGGAAGCCGTCGCGCAGCACTTCCCCCTCCACCACCTTACCCTCGGGACCAGGTCCGCCAGCGGGGGCGAGGCTTCGAGAAACGTAGACATCCTTTTGCATCGACACGGCCCCCTTGATCGTGCGGGGCAAGTAGTCCTCCCGGTCCCATTTATCGCGCACCAGGGCGCTCTGCCGCATGAGGCGGTCCATGCGTTCGTGGTTCTTCCCCGTCCAGAAAGCCAAGTGCTGCGCGAGGGCGGCGTCGGCCGAGCTGGCGTCATACTCCCGTGATGGATCCGGGAATACGCGCCCCAGGGCATCCACATCGGCCTCCCATAGCTGTTTGAACGACGCTTTGCGGCCGAACGCACTGGCCCCGCTCGAGGAGCGCAATGCCCGCTCGATCAGCTCCGCGTCGTCATCCGTGCCACACCATTCCGGTACCGGCTCATCGCGCCACTCCACATCCACCGCATCGCCCGCCGTAGGGGTGAACCAGCGGGCCACCATCGCGTGCAGTGCCCCAGTGTGATCGGAGTCCGGATTGCCCCCGGCGTTGATTCCCGTCAGGGCTATAAAGCGGTCTTTGGTGTACAGCTCGATGGCGCCGTCCGGGCCGGCGTACTTGGTTTTATGCAGGGGGCACTGGCCGCGCCCGATGATGTGGGCGCCACGGCCGCTCAGCGATAGCTCCACCCACGCGGTCGGGAACATGGCGAACACCTCCAGCGCAAGCCGGGTCCACGTGTTCGTGGCGGGATCAAAACAGCTGTCCAGATCCACGGCGAAGTAGGGGTCGCGCTCAGTAAGTACCATCCCTATGCCGTAGGACTTGCCGAGGCACGACACCATGCTCCAGGCGTCCCCCAAGGTGACCCAGTGCTGCGGGTCGTGGGCGGACACCACCTCGAGCGTGTGGGGGTTGACCGGCAGTTTTTTCAGCTTCCCCGGTTTCTTGTCGGGCGCCGTGATGTACAGAATAAACTGATTGATACCGGCCAGCGCGGCCAAGGCTGGTGGGATCTGGGTCATACCGTTTCCCCGATGTGGGACAGCACCAACGCTTTCAGATCCTCCGGGAGCGGCACGCGGTACTTGTCGGACCCGGTGGCCAAGGCAAGCACCGGCACGTCCCGGTTCGCCAGCGCCCGGCGCACCACCTCCTTGCGCAGCTGGTGCATGGTGGAGAAGTGCAGGGAGATAGTGCCCTCCCCGAGCCCCGTAGCGTTGGCCACCGCTTCGCGGCTCACGGCCAGGTTACCGGCGAGGGTCGCCAGCGTGGACGCCGCGGCGAGGATCGTCTCCTTTCGGACTCGGGGATCTACTTTTCGGTTACTCACAATCGTTCCTCGCAGAAAATACCGCATTCAAAGTCCACGCTTTTCATCGGTCGCCCAACGGCATCCGGTGGCAGCTCATCTAAAAATATCCGCTTATTCTTGTACCGCACCAGCTTGGCCCCCAGTCGCCTGGATTGCTTCGCCCGGCTTTCAAACACTTCCGGATCCACCCGGCGCACGTGGTTCCAGTAAGTCGGGGACGTCGCCTTCACACACCCCGGGCAGTTGGCGTTCGCGTAGCCCTTAGGGTACGCCAGGGGGAGCCCTATGCCGGCGCCCAGTATCAGCGAGTAACAATCGTCCCGGGTCATGCCGGCGTCAATCAGCACCGGGAGCACATTGTCGCGCTCGGAGCTGCAGAACCTGGCGTGCCGCCCCGTCTCCTCCGCGGTGAACCCCAGGACGAGCCATTCATGTGGGTTCAACGCCTCCCAGCCCTACCTCGCGTGTTTCTTCAGGGAGACGGTACACGGGGCGCCATGCTTCGACACCATGAATTTGCGTCGCTCCCACACCTCCTCCACGCTGCAGTTGGGGTACTCGGGGTTTATGGCCAGCTCGATAGGGACGCCCAGCCAGCTGGACACGTCCCGGGCGAACCGGGGGTTATCCGGCCCTTCCTCGAGGATTGGGTTATTCACCAGGCGCACGCTGCAGGACGCCCCGTACTTGCGCAGCGTCATGTAGGCGGCTGCCGCTGACGCCACCCCGCAGGAAAACCACACCACTATCCGGTCGCCCGGCTTCGGGGTATTCATCGTCGAAAGCTCCCCGGGCCGCACGTGAACGCCGCGTCCCCACCATCCGCCAGCACCAGCTCCGCAAACTTCAGCTGAGCCACTTCCGTGGCGGTGCCAGTGTATCGCCACCCGCCCCGCTTCACCTCACGGGACGTGAACACGGCCACCTTACTGCCCACCATCTGAGGTGTGACTACCACCGGCGTCCACCCGATCAGGTCGTGGGACTTCAGTACCTTATTCATCTCGGCGGAGTCATTGGCCAGCCCGAAGCGCACCGGTACCCCCCGCTCATCGTAGGCCACGCCGATATTGTTGCGCAGGAGGGTAATGCCCACCTTCGCCGCTTCCAGGCGCACGGCCTTGGATACGGACTGCTCGGGGGTCTCGCCCCCGGTGCTCTCCGGCATAGGGGCCACCCCTATCATCATTTTGAGTTCGTGCAGGGCGCCGGCAGAAACGCCGTGCCTCATCGCCCAATTATTCAGTATCACAGCTTTTCTCCCCAATTTACCTCGCACGACTCGGTACACCCGTCGGGGGTGTCCAGCGGCATGCCCATGTAGACGTCCGCGTCATCCGGCGCGTTCTCCCACCCACCCTCGGCCCACTTGGTGAACAGATCCCGGGTGGACATTTTTTCCCGGAAGAAAACCCGGGGCTGCCCGTCCTCATTGTGGCCGGCCATGCCGTGCTCGCGTTCCATCCTGTCGGTGAAGGAAAAAACCTCGGGGCACTCAGATATGAGCGTGAGGTGCTTCCGAAGCGACTTTTTCCAGCAAAATACACAGTTTCCGCGGTACCCGGTGAGGTAAAGCCGGAACGGCTGCGCTCGCCAGTAGGTGTTCACCTGGGGCTTTGTAGACGGGCACATCCCTTCGAACGCCAGCGGATAAATGAGCCGTAGGGCCTCATAGTTGGGGTCGATCCGGTCTATCTCATCGACGCGGATCCCCACGGCCGTGTCGTACGTCCCGTCCTTCCACCCGATGGATTTAAGGTAGGACTTCATGGGCCGTAGCTTCAGCTCCCTGGTGCAGTGTGGCCACGCCCGGTTCGGTATCCCGTACTTTTTGACCATCTCCTCATAGGGCTCGTTCTTCCTGCTGGCGGTCTCAAAATCGACCACACGGTGGGTGCTGGACTTGCGCCGCCCGTGGTGCACTACGGCCTCCACCCAGATCACGGGGACGCCCCAGTGCTCGGCGCACCGGCGGACAAATTCCAGCGTCTCCTCGTTCTCGGATCCGGTGTTCGCAAAAAGGATCACCACTTCGTCATACCGCGGGGCCAGCACCACTAGGCACCAGGCGGTCATCATGGCGCGTTCAAGCTCCGCCCGCATGTAGGCGTGCCACCATTCGACATTCCCCTCGCCGTAGGACGAAAGGTACCCGGCGTCGTAAGGTTCCAGCTGCTCTATTGTGTCGCTCATAATCTAATGCTCCGTTGAAGTTTTGATTTTCTGCCACACGGGCAGTATTAGGTCATCCACCAGCACATCCACCGACCAGTCACCCAGCGCGGAGAACATCGTGTCACGCTCCTGGACGCCCAGCAGGGACGACTCAAACTCGGTCGTGACGCGGATCGTCCCCATTGTGTGGACTACCCAGACCGCCACCTCCACGCATGGAAAGCCGTTGGCGGAGATGGACTTGTATATGGCTATTTGCCCCCACGTCGGGTGTTCCCGGATTCGGATCCACGGCTCCGGGACGAAAGACCCCTCGCTCATTGGGGCGGCTCCGGCTTCTCGAACAGCTCGTCATAGCGGGCGAGAAACAGGGCGTAGGCTTCTGCAGGATCATGGCAATTCAAGTGCAGCCCCGGGGCCATGCTGCGCAGCGGGGGATTACCGCGGGCCACACGATGGGCGTCCCAGATTGTTTCCAGCTCGACGGCAGCCACCCACCGGTCTATAGACACCACCTCGTCCGGCAGCGTCGTGGACATGCCGCGTTTACTCAGTATCATTTCGAGGACCCTGTGCTCTATCGCATCCAGTCGCATACCCACCGCATGCTTTATAGGGCGGATAATGTCCCCGATGTACGCCTCCCCGGCGTCGTGCAGGAGCGCGTGCTTTGCAAACTCCGGGGGCACCAGGAAGGACAGGAGGACGCTGTGCTCGGCCACACTGTAGAAGAAGTCGCCGGGTAACTGGCCGTTGAACCGGCAGGTCTTGGATAGTGCGCGCGCTATCTCCTCGATCTCGAACCGGTAATTAACCAGCTCCTCGAGGCTTTCAATGTCCAGCGTGCCGGAGATAGTGCGAATCTGAATACTCATAATTTTTCCCCTCCGCGGTCGATGGTCACCACTTCCGTTTTGGGCGAGTAGGGGAATTGAACCTGGACGGCGTAGTCCTGCACCGCCCCGTCCGGGTGTACCGCCCGCATCCCCTGGCTATCCCACGCGTGCATCGCCCCGTTCAATTCCTGGCAAAACACCCGGGGGCAGCGGGTATTCATTAGCACCTTGTCGTCCGGCCCTACCTGCTTCCACTCGCTGGCGTGCCCTGTCAGCGGTGTGAGGGGGGTGCGGTGGGCCAGCTTGGCAAAGAGGCTCAGCGTCAGCTCGACGCTCATTCCGGAATGCCGCTGGGTGGCCAGCAGGCGGACCAGGTCCAGCACGTTGGCGGCCAGCTCCCCACCGTAATCGCTATCCTTGTCGAACAGGCCGGCCAGCACCAGCTCGGTCTCGGCATACTTCACCATCGGTGTGGGTTTCATCCCACGCAGCAGTTTCTTGATAAGCCATTTACGCATAACGCAAAATCTCCCGGTTAATTTTCTCAGCGAGCGCCAGCGCCTCCGCCCGTCCCAGGGTCTGGGCCGTGATGACGTCGCACTGGAACATCAAGTAAAACAGTTTCTGCACTTCGCGCGGCTGCAGGCCCCGCTGGGTTTGATAGAACCCCCACCACTCCATGCACCGGCGTAGAGCTTCCTGCGCCAGTTGTTTCTCCGCGATTCGGCTCCCCGCGACTCGCACCACGTACTCGGCCACGCCGGCGTGCTGCATTTTCCGCATGACGGCAGCGGGGCTCATGTTCACCTTGTCCAGCTCCCCGCGCAGTACCGCGCACATCTCAGGGGTGAGCACGCCCAGATCCCCGTCCACTTCCTCCACGGTGCTGCGCGCGGCAGGGGCAAACAGCAGGCCGCAGTATGGGCACCCGACCCGGTACCGCTCGTACGGCTTCGCGCACCCGACGCACACCCGCATGGGGATGTCGTCATCTGAATTCTGCGAGCGGGGGCGTTTCTCTCGAGCGTCCAGCGTCCAGATCAGCTCCCTGTCCGGGAGCCCGTGGCGTTCCACGTTCCCCACCATGTCGATAATCCTGGCGAGCTTGTACACCCCGGGGAGGATCCGCAGCGCCCGGCCGAACATCTGGCTATAAAGCCCGAAACTTTGCGTTGGGCGGCACATCTGCACCACCTCCACCGCGGGGACATCGAACCCCTCACCGAACAGATCCACATTGATGAGGACGTCCAGCTCCCCCCGCTCGAACCGGTCGCACACCTCGTTACGGATGTCGGTCGGGGACTCCCCGCTCACAAATTCTGCCCGGACCCCGGCTTTACGGAATCGCTCGGCCAGATCCACACCCGTCTCCACGTCCGGGGCGAACAGGATAGTGCGACGGCCGCCGGCGTACTTTAGCCACGCGGTCACCGCATCCCCGACGATGTGGGAGCGTTTCGCGGCCCTGCGCAGCTGAAGGTGGGACCAGTCGCCGGATCCACCGGGCGCCTCATCGACAACCAAGTCGGACGTGGGGCACACCAGGTCATAGTCACTGAGCCACCCGGCATTGATGAGCACCCGGCCGCTCGGCCCGCGGACGAGGTGGTCGTACAGGCCGTCAGTCTCCCGGCCGAGCCCCTTACCATCTGCGCGGCAGGCCGTGGCCGTCACCCCGAGCCCCAGCGAGTTCGGGAACATATCTACGGCCGTCCCCCACTTGTTGCCTTGGAGGAGGTGGTGCCCCTCATCGAGAACCCAGCGCCGCACCTGGGGGAGCCATTGCTTTAGTTCGTTCTTCCGGCGGATCAAGGTGTCCACCGCGGCGACCGCGCACTGGGCATTCGGCTGGTAGAAGTCGCGGCCCAGTTTCTGCTGCTGGCGCCGAATCACGTACTTCACCAGCTCGGGAGGGCCGATCACACGGTGGCGTACCCCGAAGCGTGCCAGCGCCATTGATATTTGCCCGACCAGTTCCTTTCGGTGGGCGATGGCACATGACGGCTCCGTCAGATGCTGGTGGAGAATGTGGCTAAACACTGGGGTCTTGCCGCCCCCCGTGGGCATCGTGGCGAGCACGTTCTGGTGGCCGGAGGCCCACGCTTGCTCAATTCCATTGGCCATGTGCACTTGGTGTTCGCGTAACTGCATTTTAATTCCCTAGTTGACGACGCCGTCAGTATCTGGTTTGATTGCCCTGCGTGTCAACCCCAATCCTCAGGAGAATTACCATGCAAGTGACAGTAAACTTTATCCTCAGTAACGACGAGATTGCCGAGCAGGGGGGCTTGCAAAACGCCCTGCTGGCGTGCATCTCCCCGTCAGTTATGACCGCCCCGGATCCGACGGCCGACCATCGTGCCGACGGCCAGTCATACGGCCTGGACCTTTCCACCTCCCCGTTCGCAGGCCACACCACGCCCGACCATGCGGAGCCCGACCACCGCTTCGAGAACGTGGGCGGCCCGCAAGTAGCGTCCAGCTTTCCCGAAGGCGTCGTCGTGGATGCAGATGGACTCCCCTGGGACCAGCGCATTCACAGCAGCAACCAGAAAAAGACCGCGACCGGGCACTGGCAGCGCCGCCGTAACCTCGAGGCCGGGGTATACGAGCGCGTCGCTGGTGAGATCCTCGCCGGTGCCGGCAAGATCGCCCCGCAGTTTGCCGCGGCCGTCCAGTCGGCGGGCGCCCCCACCGTCAGCTTCCCCACCGACAACGGTGCCCCCGGTTTCCCGAGCAACGCCCCGGCGATCAGCTTCCCGACCGATAACGGTGCCGGTGCTCCACAAGTCCAGACGCCAGCTCAGCAGGGTGCCGCTCCCGGTACGGCTGCTGCACCCGCTCTCGGCGCGTGGACGTTCCCCCGCTTCCTGAAGGCGCACGCGGCCGCGGTGCAGTCCGGCAGATCCAACGATGAGGCCATGAATTCAGTGCTGCAGGCGTTCAATATCGCCAGCTTGCCATTTCTGGCGTCGCGCCCTCAGGACATCCCCAGCGTGGCCGCTGCCCTGCAGTATGAGATGCCGCAGTAATGGGGGCCGTCATCGTAACCACACCTCCCTCGGAGGCAGGAGTCTGGGGTCCGTGCCCGGGCTCCCGCACGCTTTACGCCACCGCCCCGGCGCTCCCCGTGACCCAGTCGGCACGGGAGGGCACCGCGGCGCACTTCGCCGTCAAACTCATGGTCCAGCGTTTCCTCAAGACCGGCGAAGTGCCGCACGTGGACCAGTACGTGAACCGGCAGGATCACGACGGCACCACCATCACCCGCGAGATGTACCTGGCGGCGCTGGACTTGTTCAATGACCTTATGGACGTCCTGGACGAGCACGGGGATCCGCACCACATATTTGCGGAGCAGCACCTGGCCATGCCTCGCGTGCACCCGGCGATGGGTGGCCCGTCGGATCTGTACGTGTGGTTCCCGGCTAAGCACCGGCTGGTCATCTGGGAGTTCAAGTACGGCCACCGCCCGGTCAAAGCCGTGGGCAATCTGCAGCTGACGCTGTACGCCGAGGGCGTGCTGACGTCGCTGGGCATCGACGGGTTCACGGATCAGCGGCTGCAATTGGAGTTCCGTGTCGTGCAGCCCCGCAGCTACCAGGCGGGAGGTAACGGGGTCAAAGTGTGGTCGTGCGCCGCGTCGGACATCCGGGCCACGATCAACTGGCTGGCTACGTCAGCACAGGCGGCGCACGGCCCGGATCCGGTGCTGCGCAGCGGCCCGCACTGCATTGACTGCGCCCGTCGTCACGTGTGTCCCAAAGCGGCCGAGGCGGCGTTCTCAGCGTTCTCGCTGGCGGGCGACTCGGTTCCCGACGTGCTCACCGACAAGGCCCTGGCCGTTGAAGCCACACTGCTGGACCTGGCCGACAAGGCCATCAAGGCCCGCAAGTCCGCCATCGACATTGAGGTGGAGTCCCGTGTACTCGGGGGGAAATTCATCCCCGGGTTCGCGGTGGAGATTACCGGCGGCCGTCGTCGCTGGGCCGTCACTACCAGTGACGTGAAGGATCTGGGCGCCGCCCTGGGCGTCGTGCTAGTCGAAGAACAACCCGTGTCCCCAGCGGAGGCGGAGCGAGTTTTGAAAGCCAAGGGAGTGCCGGAGTTCAAGGCAGTCATCGCGGCCTACACTGAAACCCCCAGCGGAGGCCCGAAAGTCGTGGCCGATGATGGGACCAAAGCCAAGCAAGTTTTTGGAGCAAAGTAAATGCAACCTGTTCAATTTGTAAGCCCAGTCGGCCGCCTTGTGGCCGGCTCTCTCACCGACCCTGAAACTACCGACATGCAGGGCGACGCCCTGGTCGTGAAGTCCGGGGCCAACAAAGGCGCCCCCCGTGTGGATTACTTCTTTATGCTGGCCATCGAGAAGCGTTCCCCCGAGCTGGCGCAATTCCAGCAGCTACTCATGTCTGCAGCACAGCAGGCGTGGGGTCCGCAGATCCCCCCTAACTTCTCCTGGAAGGTCATCGACGGGGACGGGGTGGACAGTAAGAACATTCCGTACTCCCAGCGCGAAGGTTACGCCGGGTGCTACGTGGTGAAATTCAGCAGCGGGTTTGCCCCGCGGTGCTACTCCAGCGGCATGCCCATCGACCCCAAAGAGATACCGCTGGGGATGTACGTCCGCGTAGCCGGCACTATCGCGGGCAACGGCAATTCGCAAAAGCCCGGCATGTACATCAACCACAGTATGGTGGAGCGCGTCGCCTTCGGCCCTGAGATTTTCAAAGGCCCGGATCCACGCGAGGTGTTCAAAGCCCAGCCCGCCTACATGCCTGCGGGCGCCAGCGCCACACCGGTGGCCCCGGTCGGCGGTGGTGCTCCCGGCTACAACCCGGGCGGAATGCCAGGCGGAATGCCAGGCCAGATGCCAGGCCAGATGCCGGGCCAGATGCCGGGCCAGATGCCAGGCCAGATGCCAGGAGGCTACAACCCCGGAGCCCCCGCGTACAACCCGAACCCCGGCATGGGCCAGATGCCTGGCGGCTACAACCCCGGAGCCCCGGCGTATAACCCGAACGGTGCAGGCCCTGGCGGAATGCCGGGCCAGATGCCTGGCGGAATGCCGGGCCAGATGCCTGGCGGCTACAACCCCGGGTATGACCCCAACGCCGGCAACGTGCCGGGGGCATTCAACCCAAACGCACCTTACCCGGGGCCGTCGGGTGCCCCGGGTGCGGGGCCCGGCTACAACCCGGCGAACGCTGGTGCCTCGCCTGCACAGACATTCCCTGGTAACAACGGGTGGATGGGTAACCGATGAGTGCGTCCCCTGGGTTGGACTTCGAAACGTACTCGGAGGCGGGGATGGTGTACCGGGAGGACGCCCGCAAGTGGGTGTCACTCGCCGGCCCGGGGGCCACCAAAAAAGGCTTGGAGCTGGTCGGGATGCACGTCTACGCCCAGCACCCAAGTACCGAGATAATCAGTCTCAGTTACGATCTGCAGGACGGCGTGGGTAAACGCTGGTGGGCTCCATTCTGCCCTCCCCCTGTAGAGCTGTTCGACTACATCGCCCGCGGTGGGGTGCTCAGCGCATTCAACGCGGGGTTTGAGTTTGCTATATGGTACTGGGTAGCCTACCGGAAGCTGGGCTGGCCTATGCTCCCCCTGGAGCAGCTGGATTGCTCCGCGGCGCGCGCCCGGGCGTACGGCCTACCGGGGCAGCTGGGGCGGGCGTCTGCCGTCATCGGTGTGGCTTTGAAGGACTCCGCCCTCGGCCGTAAGGTCATCAATCGTTATTCCATCCCCCGCAACCCTACCAAGGCGGACCCGCGGCTCCGGATCCAACCCTACGACGACGCGCCACAGTGCCGGGATCTGTACCAATACAACGGCGACGACGTGGACGCGGAGGCGTCGGTCACAGCCTACTGTCCCCCCTTGTCCCCCGCCCAGCGGGAGGCATGGCTTACCAGCGAGCGCATTAACCTGCGCGGGATCCCCATCGACTTGGAGACGGTGGAGCATTGCATCGCCGTACTCGAACAGGTTACCCAGATATTCACCCAGGAGCTGCAGCGCCTCACCAACGGCGCCGTGGGCTCCGCCTCGGAGATTGCGAAGATCCAGGAATGGCTACGCACCCGGGGAGTATTCATCTACAGCATGGACGACGAGGCAGTCACCACGGCCCTGAAGGGGCTCGACCGCACCACGCACCCCAGCGAGTACCGTGTGCTGCAGATCCGCTCCGCGCTCGCCAGCGCCGGGGTAAAGAAACTCTACTCTTTCAAGTACCAGGCGGGGGCGGATGGCCGCGTCCGGGGCTGCTACGTGTGGCACCAAGCCCACACCGGCCGGTATGCCTCCCACGGCACCCAAACGCACAATATGAAAAGCGGGGGGCCAGTGCTGCACAAGTGCCCGGCGTGCGCGTGCCTGTACCTGCGCGCGGCCGTCACGTCCACGTGTCCGGTGTACGGGTGCGGGGCGCACGCTGACAATGCCACGCCTATGGAATGGGACGCGGAGGTCGCGGAGTTTTGCATTAAGCAATTCGCCACCCGGAACGCCGGCTGGTGCCTGCAGCTGTTCGGGGACCAGGTCCTCGAAGTCATGGCGGGGTGTACCCGGGCGTTCCTGCAGACTCCCCCTCAGTCTGAATTCATATGCTCGGATTACACCGCCATCGAGGGCGTGGGGGTGGCGTGCCTGGCGGGCGAGCAATGGCGCATCGACGTGTTCAAGTCGCACGGGAAAATATATGAGATGTGCGCGAGCAAGATCACCGGGACGCCCTTCGAGGAGTACGTGGAGTACAAGAAACGCACCGGGCAGCACCACCCCCACCGCAAGCCATACGGCAAGGTCCCCGAGCTGGCGAGCGGGTACCAGGGTTGGATCGGTGCCTGGAAGGCGTTCGGGGCCGACGAGTTTATGACCGACGACCAGATCAAGACCGCGATCCTGGCGTGGCGCGACGCTTCCCCGGCCATTGTGGAATTATGGGGCGGCCAGTACCGCAAGGATCCAGAGTCATGGAGCTTCGCGCCGGAGCTTTACGGGCTTGAGGGCGCGTGGATCTGGGCCTACTTGCACCCAGGGCGGCCGGCTACCTACCGGTACATAACGTACACGTTCGACCCGGCCCGGGATGTCATGGTGTGCCGTCTCCCGAGCGGTCGCTGCCTGCACTACCATCGCCCGGCGTTGACCCAGGTGCCCGCACGGGGCCACGGGGGGCCGTCGTGGTCAATCACCTACTGGACGGACAATAGCAACCCGAAGAAAGGCCCGCCGGGCTGGGTGCGCGTAGAGACCTACGGGGGGAGCCTAACCGAGAACGTGACGCAAGCGGTGTGCTATGACATTTTTCAGCATGGGATGATTAACGTGGAGAGGGCGGGCTACCCGGTCGTGCTGCATACCCACGACGAGCTGGGGGCGGAGGTGCCCACCGGCGCCGGCAGCATCGAGGAGTTCGAGGGCCTCATGGTGACGCTGCCAGCGTGGTGTGCGGATTGGCCTATCAAGGCCGCGGGAGGGTGGCGGGGTCGTCGGTACCGGAAGGAATAGCAGGACACACCGCGAAGGGGCGCCCCGAGTCGGTCACGGCCAGGGCGCACCCCGGTGGCACTTCGAAGGGCTCCCAGCTGGGCGGGGCCAGCGCCAGCTCGATCAGCAGCACCAGCAGCGCCAGGCCCCCGACGGCACCCAACGCCCACCCCAACGCCCACCCCGCAAGCCGCGCATCATGTCTTAACATGGTGAAACCCCCGCGGGTTGACAAATTCCCACTGGCTGCAGGCCGTCAGGCGTTTAACCCTCAGGCGTGCCCGGAACGCCACGACGTCGCCGGGCTTCACGCTCGCCCCTGTCGGGACGGATCCACGCACGTGGCGCCCCTCCTGGTCGATCCCGGACATTATCCAGCGCACTTGCCAAGGCTGGTGCCCCGGCTGGCTGCTGACACCTTTAACGGCTAGTTGTATTTCCTGGGGTTCTTCCATTGCGCAGATCCTCACAATCGCGTTTGAATTTATTCAGGGCAGCCAGCTCGGCCGCCGTGACCCACATGCGAAACTCCACCAAGCCGGCCGCTTTCTGCCTCTCTCTAAACTCTCTCACTCTTTGCGCTGACATCTCTTAGCACCTCATTGATGGCGCGCGCCACGTCGGCGCGATCCGGTCCTGGAAACGTGGCCAGCGTGGCCACCCTCAAATTACTACGCCACAAGGGCGATCCGTGCCGCTCGGCGGCGATCAGTAGGGCCTCACTCAGCGGGCACGGGGGGACGCCCCGCGGCGCTGGCGTTGGGTCGTCCCAAGGCACCACCGCGTCGGGATCGTCCACACCGTGCAGGCGGAGCAGCGCACGCACCACCCCGCGGAGCTGGCCGGGCCGGGGCAGCAGGGGGCGAGGATCCACCCCCGGCACGTACGCCCGCACATAGGTTAACCATGTGGCCATCTAGTAGTCCTCCCACATGGTGCGCAGGTCCCGCAGATGGTCCGCGGAGAACAGCACGCGCAGGCGCCGCTCCACCCCTTTGGCTATATTGTACGCGTTACGCTCCGCCGGGTCATCTGGGCGCCCGCCCTCGGTTACTTCGAGGCACTGCAGGAACGCCCCGAGTACCTCTATTGAGTCCCCGCCCGTGACGTCCTCCGCCCACGTGGTGCGAGCCGGGAGGCGCCACCGTGCCCGGTGCGTGCCGTGGCGTATCTCCGCCCAGTACCCGCCGGGAACGCTCCGGTGCGTTGGGTCAATCTCTACCGACGCCCGCACGCGCATGCGGTCCAGCACGTGCTCCCGGGCGTCGTCGGGTATCTCGTCCCCATGTGCCGGGCAGTAGCTCAGCTCTAAGGCCGTCATGTAGCCGTCACGCTGCAGCCCGTCGGTAAAGTCGTTCCATGCCTCGGACATCATGGGGCCGTCGTTGGGATCCAGATCCCGGGCTACCTCGTCGAAGAATTGCCAGGCGTTGGTATATGCGCGGCGCGTCATAGTGCACCCCCATCGAGCCCGGCGGCGCGCATGGCCGCCTTGAAGCGTTCGACAAGATCCGGGAGGCGGGCGAGTAATTGCGCCTCGTCCTGCAGCTGTTCGAGTGTGGCGTCTGGCCATAGTGCCGAGTCCCGGGCCAGATCAAGGTCCCCGTTCCGGGCGTGGTAGGTAGTATTGGCCACGTAGTGCAGCGGGCCGTGGGTGTAGCACAAGTGCCACGGGATCAGCTCCGCCAGCCCGGGGAAAAACTGCCGGACCTGATCGTGCAGCATGCCTCCCGCCACGATGTCCCCGGCTCGCCGGCTTGCGACGGTGTCCACTTGCCCGGTCACTGCGAACGACGGGGAGTCGATCCCGCTCGGATCGTCAAACCTGAGGAACGCCCGGAACAATGCCCCGGCCCCGTTCCAACCATGCCCCGCGGGCACCGGATCAGACACCCAGCGCGAGCCGGTGGGGGTACGCGTAAGGGTGCCGGGCACCCCGTTTACACTGTGCTTTTCCATCTAAACTCTCCTGTACTCGGTGTATGTGAAACGATAGTAGCCGGCGGTCCCGTAGGCGGGGCGGTCGGCGTTGGCCTGCTGGCAGATCCGCCGGGCCTCCTCCTCGCTGCTGACGTAGCAATGATGTCGGCCGGGGGTGGCCAAGGGGACCCAGCGGTCCCCGTCCTTACGCCATGCGCGGCGCCTGAATACTTGGAATTGGCTCACAGTAGCCCCCTTTCCGCGAAGGACACCGCGCCGCCCGCGGCCACGACTATGTGGTCCACCACACGCACGTCGATGGTAGCGAGGGCGTTCTGGATCTTTTTGGTGATGGCCACGTCGGCGTGGCTAGGCTCCGGCACGCCCGACGGGTGGTTATGTACAAGGATCACGGCCCCCGCGTTGGCGTCCAGCACGGCCCGCAATATCTCCCGCGGGTGCACCATCGAGCCGTCCAAGGTGCCCCAGAACAGGGGCTCGATTTTTATCACCCGGCGTTGCGAGTCTAGGTGCATAAGGGCGAACACCTCGCGCACCTCCTCCCCATACAGGAGCCGGAGATACTCGGCGGCCCGCGTGGTGCTGTCTATGGTCTGCCGCATTACCCGGGATTCAAGGATGGCAAGGGCGCGCGCGATGATGGCGTCGTCGCGTTCCAGGGCCGGCACTTGATACTCGGGGGCGTCGCTACTGGTCACTTCGTGGGACATGGTGTTACTCCTCGTCATCTGGTGGTAATAGGGCGGTCATTTTGGCGCACGCGTCGCGCGCCTCCTTTTCGGTCGGGTAGTCTCTCAGGTGGGGAATGTGGTCGCGGCGCACCTCATACAGTCCCCAGAATTGCGCCTCGTCGGCCTCGCATTCTTCAACGCGGGGCGTGCCGTCGTCGTCTGAGGAGTCACGGCACGGCCGCACCTCATAGCCCACCACGTCGGCGGGCGGGCTTAGGAGGGGTATCTGCTGGGATATGGTGCCCGCGGGTAATGCCTTCGGGTGTCCGTGCACTGTGACATCCACGCACGTGTCCCCCAGCGGCCCGAAGGCCGACCACGGGGCGAAATACTCCGACCCCTCACTCTCGAACGTGAGGCAATCGTGGTCGGGGAACGCGTCGCGCGTCCACTCGTCCGCCTGCTGTTCCTCGCCATCGAGCCCCGACGCGTCCCCATTGATGAGGTAGGGCAGTGCCCACGCGGGGATGGTGTACGTTCCAAGCGTTTCAATCTTCGACATGTTGCAGCTCCTGTTCCAGCTCAGCGGCCCGGCGGGCCAGATCGTTGGCGGCGTGCGCCGCGTCGGTTTGCTCGTCATATATGTGCAGGGTGTCCACACTGGTGGCCATGCCTTCCCCCATCGACCACCCGGCGAGGAATCCCCGCCCGTGGGCGAGGCGCACCACTAGCCCCCGGATCGTGTCGCCGGTGCCGTCGGCGTCGGTGTACCACCCGCGGTGCCGTACTGTCGGCGTAATGTCGTCGCACCACGCCCAGCGGTGCCCCGTGGGGCTAAAATCTGAGCCCAGATACCCGAACGCACCGCCAGCGTGCCGGTTAGGATCCAAAGCCCTGGGACGTGAGTAGGCGAAACACCACCGGCGGCCCGCTGGCTTTCCCGGCTTGTATCGCGCGATCGTGACGCGGTCGGGGTGTCTCATCGTGCACCCCCATCGAGCGCAATGGCCGCGGCCATAACGATGGCGGTCTGAGTCGTGAGGGCGTAAGAGACGAACCGGGGGCCGCGGTCGGGCAGCTGTCCGAGTATCAGGTCTACATACTCAAAGGCGGAGTCGTACACGTACACCAACGCCGGGGCGGATAGGTGCGCGGGGGCACGCTCCCCGCTCGGGTCGGTCACAATCACGTGGCGGCCGTCGGGCAGTATGCGGCCGGGGTAGTCGGCGCCGCCCCCGGTGCTGATCGTGGTCAATCCAAGGGCGTGCGCGTGCGCTATTACTTCAGGGGACAGTGTGGGCATGGCTTTACTCCGGGCGGTCATATTGGACGCGCGTAACGTCGTGAGTGATGGGGGCGGCGAACGGGTCGAAGTCGTCCTCCTCGTCTGGGTAATAGTCGAACATGGTTTCGTGCACGGTGCGGGAGTCCCCGTCAATCAGGACGAACGGCAGATCGTCCAGCATGTGCTCGGGGGCGTCGGGGTTGAACGCTATGCGCACCGCGATATTGCCCGCCATGCCGGCGAGCATGTCGACCCGTTCGTGGGTCGCGGGGTCGCGGGGCGTGAGTATGAAGTGCCATACGTGCGTCACGTCGGGATTGCCGGCGAAGGTGTCACGATTGAATTGCAAGGCCATCTCGGCCGCGATGATGTCGGCCGGGTCGGGCTGGTCCGTGAGGTACTGGGCGCCGACGGGGTCGCACGCTTCCCACATACGGGTGGCGGGGTTGACCCGGAAGTCATGCCGCGTGATGTCGTGCGTGATGGTGCCGGACGTGGGTATGCGGTGCCAATACAGGGGGATGAGATTCCGGGCGTACACGTGCGGGCCGGCTTTGACCACCGCGGGCAGTTGATCGCGTACGGCGTCGGGCAGCACCGCGGAGGACGTGACGGTCCACCCGGCATGATCCAGCGTCCAAGCGAACATGGCCACCGCGGAAGGGTGGCGGGGCGTGCACGCGTAGCACGTGGCCACCATGTCGGGAGAGGTGACGGCCGCGCCGTTGGGGAGGAAGTGTTTCGGGGTCATGGCGTTACGCTCCGATGATCTGACGAGAAGGGGAAAGGGTGTAGCCGGCCGCGGTGGCCATCTGGGCGGCGTCGTCGCTATGGGCGAACCACTCGAACGCGTCCGGGTCGGCGTCGAAGGTGACGCGGCGAATCTCAGGGTAGCCGGGGAGGAAGTCGGCGCGGCCGTCGATGAGGGCGAACGCGTCAGACTCGGACAAGGCCACCGGGCCAAACGCGGTGCGTTCTTCTCGCTCCCCGACCACGTGCATGGCGAGGAGTGAGGGGGCGTGGCCGCCACCGGGGTGGCCATAGTAGAGAGTGAGGGACACCACACGGGGGTCGATTCGGGCAGCAAGTGCGAGAGAGGTGGACAGGGACATGGGGCGTACTCCTTGGGGTAGTGGTTGGGCGTTGGGGGTATTTTAGGGGGTGTACGCGTAACGCGCAAGCCCCCAATGCGAGAAAGTTACGCGTAGTCGTGGGGGTGTCTCAATGACGCAAGGGGCGGGGCATTGCGTCATCGTGTAAGCCATTGAACGGACTGGGAAAAGGGGGGAGGCATGTCGCATGACGCAATCAAACGTGTTTGAGCGGGGGAGGGGGTGCGGGGGCGTACGCGTTCGGCGTGGGGCGTACGCGTAAGCGTGGCACGGGGGTCTCACTCTATATACTCTTTTCTTGTGTCTTGCGTCATAGAGAGAGAGAAAAGGTATATAGGACAAGGGGTTACGGCATGACGCAATGGCATGACGCAATGATGACGCAATGCTTCCTTGCGTCATCGGGTAGCGGACTGGGCGCGCACGTGTGGCCGACGTGGAGAGACTACGCGTAACGGGGTGCGGCCCCCGCGAACGTGACGCCGCCACGCGTCCCCAGCTGGACGCTCCTTGGCAATTCGGTTATAAAGGGCGCCATGCTTATTCCACCCGAACATATAGAGCTAGTCCGCTCGGCCCCGTGGGTGTACCGGGGGCGGCGGGCATACCGGGAGGGCCTCGCCCGGCCCGAATTGATACCCGCGGCGCTACACGTGGCGAGGGGGAACGCGTACGAGGCCGCCCGGCTACTGGGTGTCTCCTCGTCGTGGGTCGTGGGGCGTGCGATGGGGGCAGGGGTCACACTCGGGGGGCCAGGGGTCAGGGGTCACGCTTTGCTGCCAGCGTGCTATATCGAACCGTTCGTTACGCGTTGGGACGAGGTGCTGGCTGGGTGGCGCCTGGGATCCGAATGCCCCCAGCCCCCGTCGCCCCCAACGGATGCGGCTCCGGGCCCCTCGGCCCGTATTTTACCCCCCGAAAACTTACCGTTACGCGAAACGTAACCAGAATTTTCCAGGAGTCCCAAAAATCATGCCCGCCAAAAAAGGCCAAGCCCTCAACCCCACCGGGAAGAACGGTGCCTACAAGATCATTGGTTCCACGCAGATGAATCCCCGTATCCGCAGGGAGCTGACGTCCTACGACATGCTGGTCGATGCCCCGCCGTTCTACTCCCCTCGCTGGCTGGACTGCCTGCCCGACAATGACCTGAAGGCCCAGCTGCAGGGGAATTACCTCGAGCTGCGCAGGGAGATAGGGTCACGCCAACCGGGCAGGGGCGTCAGCTTGTCGCAGGACTTGCTCATCCGCCGTGTGGTCTACCACGACCGGATGGCCACCCGCATGGAGTACGCGATGGAATACTGGACAATGCAGCTCATGGAGGCCGAAGTTACGGGTAACGTGCAAAACTCCACCACATGTGAAAAGCTACTCATGCAGTACACCCACCTGTACACTCACTCCACGGGGGCGATGTATAGCGCCATGAAGCAGCTGGGGCTGGGGCAGGTACCGGTGCGGGAGACGCCCGGCACGGCGATGTCCAGGACAATAGATTTCAAAGGAGCGGGCAATGGTAACCCTGGCAATTGACAAGGCGAATGAGCTGGCGTTCGACGTGGCGGCCGGGTTCTTCGACGACCGGCAGCTGTGCGTGCGCTACTCGTTATCACCGGCGCAGCTCAAGGAAGTGCAGGAGTCCGAGCAATTCCTGGTCATGTGCGATGAGCACAAGCGCATGCTCGATGACGGGGGCTCCGACATTCGGGTCTATGCCAGGGAGCAATCGCGCCTTGTGGTCGATACCCTGGTGAGCATGCTGGTGAACGACAGCACGTTCGCAATGGCGCGGATCAAGGCGGCGCAGATGCTGCTGGACGTGGCGGGGGTAAAAATGCAGAAACCTGGTGACACCCCAGGGGGTATACAGCTGGTCATCAATACCAACCTGTCAATGGGCGCCCAGCCCGGTAACGTCTACACCCTCGAGGCCAAGTCCGCATGAGCCAAAAAATTGAGTTTATCGCCAACCCGATCCAGCGGGCATTCATCGAGTCGCGCGCCCAGGCGGATCTGTTCTCCTCCCGCAAGGGCGAGGGTAAGTCCGCGGGGCTGGTGTGGGCCATTTTCTACCACACTCGGCACAACCCCGGGGCCAACTGGCTGGTGATCCGCGACACGTTCGAGAATATCAAGCGCACCACGCTCAAAGAGTTCCTGACCTGGTTTCCCGACAAGGTGTTCGGTACCTACCTGGCGGGGGACAAGTGTTACATCTGGGACACGGCAAAGACTGGATTGTCGGGGACGGTCTACTTCATGGGTGCCGAGGATGACGCCGACGCCTCCAAAATCGCCTCGATGCCGCTGGCCGGGGTAGCGATCGACGAACCGAGCGGTGCCGCTGGCGAAAGCTCCGGCGTCTCGGAATTCATATTCGACACCGCCATCGGCCAGCTGCGGCAGCCGGGCATGAAGTGGTATGCCATCAAGCTGGCCCAGAACAACCCGGACGAGGGGCACTGGACCTATCGCCGTTTCGTCAAACCCGGAACGCCGCCGGATCCAAGCATAAAGCTGCTGCCTATGCAGGAGTCTGGGTACAAAGCCTGGCAGACCCGCGAGCCGGAGAACCTGGCCAACCTTCCGCCCGGCTACTACGCCACGCTGACAAAAAACTGGGCTCACCGTCCGGACCTGGTCCGCCGCTTCGTCACCGGGCAGTACGGCTACCAGCAAGTGGGCCGGCCGGTCACCCCAGGGTGGAGCGACTACCTGCACTTGGCCGAGGGGCTCAAACCTGTGCGCGGCGTACCCCTGTGCCTGCTGTGGGACGGCGGGCTCACCCCCACGTGTGTGATAAGCCAGATCGCGCCGAGCGGGCACTGGAATATCCTGCACTCGTTCGTCGGTGAGGACATCGGCATGTTCCAGCTGGTGGAGGACACGGTCAAACCGGTGCTCACCTCGCAGTACGAGGGGTACATCCTGCAGCACGACGGCGACCCCAACCTGGCCACACCCGATCAGGGCGATAGTAAGAATTCCGCGGCGAGGGTTATCACCAAGCAACTGGGCGGCAGGTTTCGACCGGGGCCGCAAGGTGTGGATGAGCGCGTCGAACCGCTGCGCGGCGTACTGTCCCGCACGATCAACGGCCGCGGCGTGGTGCAGGTAGACAAGAACAATGCGTCGCACGTGTACTATGCGCTGCGCGGGGGGTGGCATTACCGCAAGCCGCGCGGAGGGGCAGATGGGTCAATCAAGAAAGACAAGCACAGCCACCCCGGAGACTGCATGGGCTACGGCGCGGCACGCTACTTCCCGCTGGGGATCCAGCGCCAGGCGCACAAAAACGTACCGGTTCACGCCCCCGGCGGGTACTATAACCGGGCTCCACACCCCGGCACTTCCCTTGGCATGGCCCGCAAGGGTATGATCATTCCGGAACACGGCCAAGTATTCGGGAGAAAACAGCGATGAGCCTCAAGGTAGTAACCACCGACACCAAGTACACTACCGCCACGTGGTCCGACATGTCCGCCTCGAATCTCGAGGGCGAACCCGTCGCACTGGGCAAGCACCCGAACAAAAGCGTCCAGATAATCGGAGATCTTGATAGCGCCACTTTTGCGCTGCAGGGCTCAATGGACGGCACCAACTGGTCCACCCTCACGCGTGACGGCACCAACGGGATCACCGGGCTGGGGCTGTTCACCGTACACGAAAACCCAACCTACATCCGGCCGCTGCTCACAGTGCCGGGCGTTGAAACTCCGGCCATCACCGTTATCCTCGGAATGAGTGCCCTGGTGCAATGAGTACACTTCCCTATCCAACCCCGGCGCCGGCCGTCGTCCCCAAAGACGGCGAGGCCCTCGCGGGCGAACAGGCCCCCGATCAGATCGCCAGCGTGCTGCTGGGGTATCGTGACGAAGCCCAGGAAGCCCGTCGAAGCGGCCCGAGCCCGCGGGATGAGATATGGGATGCCAACTGGAACCGGTACTGGAACCGGTATGACTTCAGCGATAAGGCCGACTGGCAATCCAAGCACGTGATGCCGGAAGTACCGCAGCTGGTAGACCGCTGGGCGGCGTCAATGCGCGAGGCGTTGGATACCGGCGGCGATTGGTTCACCACGATGGACGAGGGCAAAGACTCCGCACTGGTGCCTCTCGTCACAAAGGCCATGATTGCAATCCTCGGCCGCTGCTCCCGCACACCCGACGGCCATGTGGCCGACTTCAGCTCGGTATTCGAGGACCAGATGAAATTGGGCGCCATTATGGCGTGCTGCGTCGCGGTCACATGGAAAACCGACAGCATGGGAAGTTTCGTAGGGGTGGACACGGTAGATCCCCGCGAATACTGGGCGGATCCAAAGAATCGCAATCTCTACCGCTTGCGCCAGTACCAGATCGACAAGTACGAGCTGCTGGGGATGGCTCAGCAGGCCGACAGTGCCGACCAGCCGCTCTACAATACGGAAGTGATCCAGAACCTGGTAACGAACATCGACGAAAAGCTGCGCATCGAGAAAGAGACGTCCGCCGGTCACGGCCAGGGGACGGGCGAAACCGCCGGCCGCACCATTGTCAAAATCGACGAGTGGCTCGGGTCGATAATCCTCCCCGACGGCACGCTGGCGTACTCCAATTCCCTCACCATCGTGGCGAATGACTCATTCATCATCCGCGGCCCGGAGCAAAATCCGTTCTGGCACGGCCGCTACTGGATTGTCTACACCCCAATGGTCACGGTGCCCCTGTCAGTTTACGGCCGCACCTACATGGAGGATTGGACTGCAGTATCCGACGCTTTCATCGAGCTGACTAACCTGATCCTGGACGGGGTGTTCACCTCCGCGGTAAAGGCGTTCGTCGCAAACCCTTCGATGCTGGAAGATCCCACCCAGCTCACCGACGGCATCTCCCCAAACGCCATATTCCAGACGACCGAGGACGTGTCCGACGTGCGCAAGTTTATGAGCTCGCTGGATCTGGGCACGCTGCCGCAGGAAGCACTGACCGTGTGGTCTATGCTGAAAAAAGAATTGCAGGAAGGCGCCAAGCTCAGCGAGATTGCCCTGGGCCAGATGGCGCCGCACTCACGTACTACAAAGGCCGAAATCCAGCAGGTAACGCGCTCGGGGTCATCGTTGGTACGTTCAATGGCGAGGACCATCGAGTCGCGCCTGCTGGAACCAACCCTGACGCTTGTCTGGAAAACAGCTCTCCAAAATATGGACTTTATGACCATAGCCGACATCATCGGGGAGGATGCTGCCCGCATGTTCAATGCCCGGCGTGAGGAGTTCGCGGGCCACCCGTTCTCCTTCCGCGTCCGCGGTATCTCCGGCATCGTAGATCGCCAGGCGAAACTGCAGAACGTCCTGTCCGCCCTGAATGTGATCGGGAATAACGAGCTTCTCGCCCAGGCACTTCTCTCCGAGATGGATCCGCAAAAGCTGGTCCAGACGCTGTTCGTCCTGTTCGGTATCGACCCGGCCGAGCTGAAACCAACCGAACGCGAAAGCGCAATGAAAACTCTCATGGGGATGATACCCAATGGCCAGCAACCAGCCCCCGCTCAGCAATCACCACAAGGAGCAGCTCCAGGAGCTGTTCGATGAACGCACATCTGAGGAGGAGCGCGTGGCGCTCCACAAAGCGGAGCAATACTACATCGACCACGGGGTGATCCCCCCGGAGATGGCAGTGCAGACTCTGCTTTCGGTGTTCCTGGTACGCGGCATGCGCAAGCGCCTGGCGGTCGATGTCAAGCGCAGCATAGCGAAACGCGCAGTTGACGCCGGCCCGGTACCGAGGGCATTATGATCGACATCAGTAAATCCAGCCCATTTACGCGTACAGGAATCTAAAAATGTTCGATGAGCACGGTAATCCCATAATGGCAGCCCCCACGTTTCCGGACCTGGGCGCACCCGCTGGCGATCAAGTACCGGAAGGTACTCCACCGGCCACCCCGCCGGCCGAGCCCGTAGACGTGGCCGTACTGGCCGCCCGCCTCGATGACTTGCAAGGCCGGTATGACCATCTGGTCACTGCGGTATCGAACCGTCCAGCTCCTGCAGCGCCGGCCGCCCCAGAACCCGAGCCCGCCCTAGACCTGGTTACCGGGATGCCGGATCCAGTGCAGGATCTGGCCGGGTACAACCGGGAAGTGCAAAACCGGACGCAAGCGTATGTCCAGGCGTCAACCCAGCGTGCCACGCAATCCGTGCGCTCCGAGATGTCCACCACGAATAACCGCGCCGACGCGGCAAACCGATTCGAGAACACTTTCCGAACCGAGCACGCGGATCTGGCTGCAAAACCTCTGCTGCTGCAGACTGCACTCGCTGCCGAGGCCCGTGATCGACGTGCCCGCGGCGAGGACCCTATCGCGGCCATCGCGGCCAACCCCAGCGCATTTGCCGCCACGGTGGCCAAGCGCATGCGTGACGAGCTGGGTACTCCGGCTCCGACGACTACAGTAACAACCACGCCGGCGGTCAATCGTACCGGTGGCGTGAGTGGCGGGACGCGCCCGGCAGCGAATACGCCGACCGGTGCGCCTCAGAAACCAATGAGTTTCGTCGCCGCCATGCAGAAGGCCCAGTCGGATAGTGGAATACTCTAAGCCCTGAGGAGGGATTAAGAATGACTTGGACATATGATGCCCCTTCCGGGGTGTATAAAGACCCCACACTGAGCGCGAAAATCCGCGAGGCGGCTATTGCCGACGCGCAATTCGCACGTGTGGTACGCACCGAGGGCGGGTTCGGGAAAGGTAAGGGCCAGTCCGTTACCATCACCCGCGTTTTCCCGCTGGCGAAAGCCGGACGCGTCGCTGAAATTGACCGCCTGCCCTCAGGCCGTCCGCTCATCGACACGATGAATATCTCCGTCTCGGAGTGGGGTTTCAAAATCCCAATGACCGAGTTCGAGAAGAACCTGACGTACTTCAACCTCCAGAACCAGTTCCAGCGTGTGCTGCGCGATCAGATCAAGCTCACCGTGGACGACATGGTCGCGGACGCGTTCAAGACCACGCCGGTGAAGTACACCCCCCTGGCTGCAGGCGGCGTAATCTCTACCACCGGCGCGGCCGGAGGTACTGCTGACGTCAACCTGTCCGTTTCGGATCTGCGCAGAATGCACGACGAGCTGCGTTCCCTGAAGGCGCCCAAGTTCCGTAACGGCAAGTATGGTGCGATCCTGTCCACCAAGGCCGCTCGCGGTATCAAGAATGACCCCGAGTACAAAGACTGGCAGGCGCCGACAGGCACCGGGCCATTCATGGACGGTCGTCTGCGCGACGTCGAAGGCTTCATGCTGTGGGAAACGAACCACGATGACGCCCTGGACGACACACTGGGCACCGGCGGCGTACTGGGCGAGGCTGTGTTCTTCGGCATGGATCCAGTCTGCTTGGCGGTGGTAGAAGAACCCGAGCTGCGCGCTGGTCTGCCTGAGGATCTGGGCCGCTTCCGTGACGTGGGCTGGGTTGGTACGCTGGAAGCTGGTCTGATCTGGACCGCCGCTTCCTCCGCCCGCGTTATTCACGTTACAAGTCTGTAAGGAGACCGCGGCTATGCTGGAACGTCAACTGACCAAGGTCGCTGGTGCGCTGAACCAGAACCTGAATAGCGCGCAAAATACTGCGCTGCTCACCTTCGTGGCTCACAAGCCCATCGTGCTGCACCGCTTCGGTGTCATGGCCAATGCCGCCGCGGGGATCCTGTCCCCAATGCGTCTGAAATTGCGCCTGACTCCGGTAGCGACCGGCACGGCTGCCGACATTTCCGGTGTCGGTAACTTGAACCCCGGCGCCGCGCGCGCTCGAGGCGTAGGTGTTTACAAGACTGTGGGCGACGATGTCACCGTGCAGGCTGGCGACACCATCACCCTGTGCGTAGAAACTGCGGCAGGCGGTACCAGCACCGGCGACGTGTGGCTGGAATACGCCGAGCTGCCGTTCTCAGGCACGCCCATCGCGCCGTACGTGGCGAGCGCCTAAGGAGCTGAACCGTGTCTATTAACGCACTGGCAGAAACCAAGCGGCAGGGTAAGGAGGTAATGATTGCCTCCGGCGCCCTCGCCGCGGGTGTTTTGGCGGTAACGACCGAGTTTGCGACAATCGACTCGGTTCAAGCCACCATCCAGTCCTCCACCGCTCCGCTCACCGTTACCCTGACGTGGTCCGTCTCCGGCAACGTGGTCACGGTGCGGGGTTGGAAACCTACAAACTCGAGCACCACTACGCTCATCGCCACGACTGGGACTGAGACGGTGAATGTTCTGATCGTTGGGAGACGACGATAATGTCATTTGATCGTGACCGCGGAGTATTGATCCGTAACCACCCTACAGGCTTCCGCGTTGGGACGTACCCGGATTCTCCGGGCGTCTATGTCGATGAGCGGGGATTCCCCGTATCTGAGGACATCGCGCGCGCCGCTGGATTCGACATCAAAAGCGATTCCATGCAGCGCCAGCGCCAGGAAGCACTGCGACGGGCTACCCAGCAGGTAGAAGAACAATTCCAATCCGTGCAGCAACGCCTTATGAAACTCGCTGAGAACAACGGCGAAGGCGTGAAAATCAAAGAAATCGTCACAGGGCGTTTCGGGATTTTCGATGCTGACGACACCCTCATCACTGTGGGCATGGTGCTCACGTGGGAGGAGGCGGTCATTACCTTTGAGGGGCTCACCGGTAACAAGTACGTTTCCGAAGCCGATCTGCCCCCAGTGCTTGACGGCCTGCTGCCCCCGCAGCCGGCTTCAAAGCCCGCCGGCAACAAAGGCGGCAACAAAGGTAACAAGGCGGCCGAACCGGCACCCGCGGTGACCCCACCGGCGCCCCCGGCAGACCCTGTGCCCCCAGTAGTGCCGCCAATAGTGCCCCCGGCGGTGTAACCGGTTCTCCGGCAAAGTGTAGGCGCGCAGAGCCGGGGTATCCCCCCGGCTTTTTTATTCATAGGATGCGACGATGGACTTTCAGACCTGTAAAAGTGACGTCGGCAAGTGGGTTCTCGACCTTCCAGCGACCACACGCTCCATGCTTGGAACCTGGGTGAATGAGGCTGTGCGCGAAGCCGAGCGCGGCCACAACTTCCGGCATATGGCCCAGTCTGAGGAGTTCACCACCGTGGCGGCTACCAGGCTGCTCGGATCCAAGGATAGCGAGTGGAAAGAAGTGCGCGAGGACCCGTGGCTGCGCGGCAACGATGGCGCCGTGAGTGAGATTGACTGGGGATCCTCGTCCTCGGACATGCGCCGTCAATTCTCCCAAGCCACCACCCTGGACATCGGCTCCCCGCAGTTCGTACTCGAGACCGCCGACGGGTTCGAGGTGTTCCCGTACTCCGACGGCCGCTCCGACTGGTCCGGTGGCCAATACCGTGTGAACGTCCCCTACTGGGGGTATTCTGCCGAGATGGTAGAGGACTCCGACACCACCAAGCTCCTCGAGCTGTGCCCCTTCTACGTGGTGTTCCGCGCCGCGGCATTCGGCTTCATATTCAACCAGGACGAGGACCGCGGCGCCCAGTTCCTGGCGCTGGCAAAGGCCCAGCTGGACACCGCGGTGAGACTGGACAAGCGATCCAAACTCCCGAGTAGAATCAACCTGACGCCCCGCAAAGGCGTCTATGGCTTCGGGCTTCCGCCCCGACCCGCCCACCGGAGGAGATAATGTCAGACTGGAATATAACGAAACCGGGCGACGACGACATCGTCAGCGAGTTTCCCGCGAACGAGCGGGCGGCACGCGCCGCGGTGAAAACCAATTTTGGCGTGGATCACTTCGAGGATCCTGCCGACGATGACATAGGACGCCACAAGCAGGTGACGCTGGTGCCCGGTACGGCTCCGGTTCACATTACTGACCGCGGCCAAGTTTTTGCCGACGCAGACGGGAACCTGGCCTATCGCAATGCCGACGGCGACATCGTCCAGCTCACCAACGGAACAGTTCCCGGCGGGGATGGCCCGGTGCCGCTGTTCACACAAGCGAGCACGCCGGTACCTATTGCCGGGGGGCTGCTGTATACCAAGGCGTTCGAAGGCTTCCCGGAGCTGTATTTCCTCGATAGTGAGGACAACGAGATCCGCCTTACCTATCGGGGTGAGCTGGCCATCAATCTGAGCACCACGGATCTCACGGTGGGGTCGCTGCGGACGAACACCTTTATGCGCGGCACCACTACCGATGTCGCCATCGTCGCCGGCGTGGCCACCATAGACTGGGAGGACGGCACCGTGTACCGCCTGACGGTGACGGAAAATATCGACCTGGAATTCATCAACATGCCGGACACCGCCAGCGGTGAGGAGCAGACGATCTATATTGACGTCACCGACGGCGGAAACTTCGTTATCGACTTTATCTCCGACTTCACCATCGAATGGCCGGGCCGTGTCGTGCCGGCGCTCACCGTGGACGGGCGGGACTATGTCATCGCCGCCACGAACAACGGGACGACCATTACCGCGGTCGCCCTCCTGGACATAGGGGTGCCGGCATGACGTATCGAATCAGAGACACCGGAGAGCTGGTGAGCGCCGCGACGCTGCGCAATCGAGAGCGCCGTAACGGCAAGGCCGTACCTCCCGAGCACAAGTGGACGACGGACACCACCGACCGCCTCGGCGTGGATCCGGTCGTGGACGTGGACGACGAAGTGTATTCCAGGGACACCCACGTGGCGACGCACCAAGTGACGACGCAAAACGAGGAAACGGGAGTGTGGGAGCGGCGCTGGGTCATCGGGCCGCGCTTCGCCACCCGGGCGGACGCCGAGGCGCACGTCCTGGAAGCCCTGGACACGGTGTTTATCTCCAAGCGGGACGGTGGCGTCACGGTCGGCGGCTTGCGAGTGAAAACCGACGCCGGCGGCATTGCCATCTCAGGGCTCGCGGTGGCCGCGCAGCTCCCGGAATACGACTTCGTCGTCGGGGACCAGGTCCACAAGCTCAGCTTTGCCCAGGTGACGGCGGTGCGCCAAGCTGTGGCCGCCCACGTGCAGGCATGCTACTCCCGCAAGGCGGCACTTATCGGCCACATCAAAGGCGCTGCAAACCCCTTGTCCATTGACGTCTCTCAGGGGTGGCCTGGTGAGTAAAAACCTTCTCTTTTTGCTGGCGGCCGCTGGTGGTGGAGACACCCGTGGAGGGGGGTGGATCCTCCTTCTCGGGGGTGCGTCGGATGAGCTTTCCGGCGCTATTCACGTGGACGATTCTGAAAATTGCTACCTGGCTGCGGATACGCAAAGCGAAGGATCCGGCGCCAGGGACGTGTACGTGGCCAAAATCGACGTGGACGGGGCGGTGTCGTGGCAGCGTCGGATCGGGGGCGCCCAGAATGACCGGGGGAGAGGGGTTTGTACCGACGGGAGCGGGAATGTATACGTGGCGGGGTCGGTGGCTACCACCGGGGCCAATGGGGCGTTTCTAGCCAAGTACAACTCGTCGGGCACCCTGCAATGGCAACGACGATTGCACACGGGCAGCACCAATACGCCCTTTTTCACCCACGTGTCCATAGGCTTAGATGGGTATTTGTATCTGAATGGTGGGGGCGTGGTCGCGTCCTCGGGGGCGGACCTTCTCGGCGCAAAGTACGACGTGTCGGGAAATTTGCAGTGGCAACGTAGAATGTACGGCCCCACGACTACGAACGACACGGGGTATCCTGGGTGCATCGACTCCTCCGATAACCTAATTTTAGTCGGGGGCACAGCTGCGGGAACCGGCGTGGTAGCCAAGTATGATTCTGGGGGCACACTGCAGTGGCAAAGGGAGCTTGATGCGGTAGGGACGGACCTAATTCTCGCCGGCAGCGTCGATGCCACCGACGACATATACGCGTGCGGGGTCACAACTGTGGGGGGAGTTACCGCGGGGGCGCTTGTGAAATACAACCCCGGTGGCACACTTCAATGGCAAAAAGCTCTCTATTTGACCGAGCTTACCTACTTCTGGGGCTGCGCTGTAGACGCGGACGGGAATATCCTAGTTGTGGGGCAGTACGGCGCGGTAAGCTCCGAAATAGGGGTAATAGCCAAGTACGAACCGGACGGGACCCTAGTGTGGCAAAAAGCGGTAACCCCCTCATCCGGGAGGCTTGTGCTAAATTGCATTGCAGTTAGAGACAATACGGCTTGGATCGGCGGGTACACCTCAGGAGATGGCGCGGGCGGTGACGACTTGGTCGTGATTAAGATCCCCACCGATGTAACTGTGGACGGCACTTACGGGGCGTTTGCAATCGGGGCTCTTAGCCACACCTCGGGCGACGCCGGAATGACCGATGGCGCGGGATCGTTGACAGGGGCCACCCCGACGCTCACCAGCGCGTCCACCAGCTTGACCGCGGCCACCGCCACCCTGACAGCAGAATTGATCCTAATCGAGTAACCACAATGGCTGTGCGACCCCTCAAACCGATCCTGTCTCCGAATCTCGGCCTGTACCTGGGCCGCGCCCCGTCCCTGACGCCCCCGCGGGCGATGACTGCATGTAGAAACGTGCGGATCAAGCAAGGCAAGATCGTTCGGGATAACCTGGGCTGGGAGCCCTTCCACGACGTCAACCTGGACGGCAAGCCGGTCACTCTCATAACGGCATTCCCCCGCCGTGATGGTGTGGTAAAAACGATCTTTGGGAACACCACCGACCTGTTCGAATACGACGAGGACACCCACCTGGTCTCCTACCTCACCCCCCGGTATGAAACGGGGACGGTGACGCTGGTGGACACCGACGACGACATCGTCGGATCCGGGACGCTGTGGGCGGCCAACGCGAAGGCCGGCGACTTTATCTCATTCGGCGCCACCGGTGAGGACGACCCGGCGGCCACCTGGTACGAAGTGGAGACTGTGGGCTCCGACACGGCCATAACGCTGACGACCCCTTACTCGGGCGCTGGCGGATCTGGCATCGCGTACACCCTGCGCAGCACGTTCACGGGGGACATCCAGACCCCGTTCTTCACCGAAGAATTCTACGGCGGCGTGGACTACACGGTGGGCACTGACGGGGACCGCTGGTATGCCACCAACGGGCGCGACCCGGTCGTCGCTTGGGACGGCTCCGCCACTCAGGTATACCGTCCGGATCTGGGCGATGTGGAAACCTGCGCGTACCTTCGCCGCAACAAAAACACCATGACGTACGTCGCCCCCAAAACCAGTGGGGCGCTGAAACTCTTTTCCATCCGAGTGAGCAACCCGGGCGAACCGGAGAACACGGTGTCGGGGGAAGCGGCCGAGCTGGTGGCACACGGCGGGGAGGACGGCTTGATCGCCGCGGTGCTCATCGGGGATCTGATGGCCCTCTACGGGACCAGGTCCATTACCCTGGCCGAGTACGTCGGCGGGGAGCTGATCTATGTATTCCGCACCGTGGTCGATTCCTACGGACCGGTATCCCCCCGGGGGATCCACGCCTTTCCGGACTACCACACTTTCATCGGTCACGACGGGCAGTATGCCTTCGACGGGTCCCGGGCTGTGCCGGTCAATACCCACGTGTGGCGCGACGTCGTGCGTCGCACCTCTCCGGCCCGATACCCGCTCCTGCACTCCTACAAGTACGAAGCCCAGGGCGAGGTGCTGTGGGTGTGCCCGCTGACGTCCGACGCCGACCCTGCAGAGGGCACGCCGGAAACGGCCTACGTGGAGCACTATCAGGAGGACGTCGGGGAGCAAGCCCCTACGCCGCACACCTACCGGGATCTGCCGGCGCTCGCTATCGGGCCGTTCGTTCGCACCAACGCGTTGACCTGGGACGAAATCTCGGAGCCGTGGAGCACGGTGAACCTGCGCTGGAATGACAAGTTTTTCTTTGCCCAGTACCCGGCAACGCTGTTCGGAGACGTGGCCGGCAATATCTTTTCCCTCGATGCGGTCTCCGAGCAAAACGGGGTGGACCCGCTCGCGTACGCCAGAATGAGCCGGGTGCCCATCGGCACGATTCGGTCAAAGGCGGCGCTCCTGCGGGTGTACCCCTTCACCGAACAGCTGGTGGACTCCGAGAACAACATGATTGTTGCGATCTACGCGTCGGACACCATCGACGGTGCCGGCGTCCTAGTGGCGGAGCTGCCCTACGCGCTCGCGGTGTCGGATGAGTACCAGTTCGTTTCCCCGCGGATCAGCGCCCGCTACGTGGACATCCAGTTCGGCACCGCCGAGGGTGCGTTCTACTGGGCATTCATCGGCTACGGCCTCGACGTATCAATGGGGGGTGGCAGATGAGACCGACGTCCGAGAAGTTCAAACCGATACCGCTGGCGATGCTCAAAGCTCAATTCGACGCCGCCACCGACCTGCACGTGACCTGCCGGTGGTGTGGTACTCTACGCCGTGGAAGCAAAGCCGAATTACTGAAGGGGTGCCCCTGTGGATCCAGTTCCGGAAAACCCGTCCCTCCCGTCTCCCCCTCCGGGGATGAATGGCCTGAGGGGATGGACAAGCACGATCATACGCGCGCTCCAGACGACGTTCCGGACGTATGGGTATAGGCTCAATCGGTCGGTTACCACCGATGGCGCGACGACCATGCAGGCACCGCTGGGGCTCGGCCCGTACACGGCGGCCACGCTTCCAGATGCAACGCTACACGAAGGTGCGGTAATCTATGTCTCGGACGGCAGCGCCGGGGCGAAGTTTCGGGGATCTGACGGCACGACTTGGGTAAATCTGGGGTGATGGCATGAGCGCAATAAGCGATTTTCTTTTAGGCACAAGCGGCGAGCCCACCAGTGTGGTCAATACGACCCCGGCGACGCTCAGCGGTCTTTCTGACCCTATCGCCAAGCTGCTGCGCGAAGTCCTCGAGAAGCCCACCACCGGCACGTACACCGGGGCGTACACGTCGCCTATGACGGCGGAAGAAACGAAGCTCCTGGGCGTTTTGAACAACTACGCCACCAGCGACCCTCAATCCTTACGTTCCGCCCGCGACACCCTCACGTCCATGACCACGGGTTCTGACCGCCAGGGGCCGCTGCTGCAGGAGAACGTGCTGGGCCGCGGGCAGGATCTGGTCTCGGCCATCCTGTCCGGCAGCACGTTCAATCCCCAGACTGACGCCATTCTGCAGAACGCTATCAGCGCCGCCCTGCGGCCGCTCGAACGTCGCTTCGACGATCAAATGCGCAGCATGCGGGGTAACTTCACCGCCGCCGGCCAGTACGTCCAGCCCGGGGCGTCCAGCCCGTTCGAGTACGCGAAAAGCCGTCTCGAGGGGGATCTGGCCACCGCGATGGGGGACACCAGCTCCCGCATTATTGCGGACAACCTCATCTCCGAACGTGCGCGCCAGGGCGACATCCTGAACCTGCAGGCGACGGCCGTGGACAACGCCAAGCAGCGCCAGCTGGATGCCTCCCAGGCTATTCCGACGCTGGAAAAGGTGCAGCTCGAGGGACTGGTGAAGGCGCTGGAAACCAACGCCCTGCCGCGTCTGATCGAACAGCTGGGCCTTGTAGGCGGCCGCGAGGAGTTCGCACGCCAGCAGGAGCTGCTGACTCGGGTCCTCGAGCTGGCCCTGCGCGGCGCGGCGCCCAACGCTGGGGTGGTGCCTGGCACTACGGGTACGCCAGGGTTCTTGAACCCGATAGTGAACGCCGCGGGCACCACGCTCGGGAACGCTGCCGGCAGTAAGGTGGGAGACATCATCACCGACGTGCTGTTCGGTGGCAGCGGGGGCGAGAACCAGACTAGCGGGGGCGGGGGTGGCCTGTTCGAAACCGGGATGGGCATGCTGGGTGACGTGTGGAACGGCACGACCGACATATTCGGGAACATCTGGGACAGCGTGTTCAATAACGATTTTGCGAGTAGCGGCGACGGCTGGTTGTGGGGAGAGGGATTCGGGGACATGGGTAGCCCGAGCTACCTGCGGACATTAACTGGTGATTCGAAGTGGTGACATATGCCTGAAGTTCTTTACAGGGGCCCAGCGCCCTCAAGTCGTTCGGCAATGCTCGGCAACGCACTGGGCGCGGGGCTCGCTGACGGGTACCAGGCCGGTGTGGCTTCCAATGAAGCGGCCGAACGGTACAACCCCGTACGCGAAGCCCTGCTGGCTCAGCTCAGCGGCCCGGAGCTCACGCCTATGCAGCAAGCCCTGGCGTCCGCCGCGTCGGATCCAGCCACGTTCGCCCGGGTGATGTCGGACCCGAACCAGCTCCTCGCCCTGCAGACTGCCGGCACGATGGCCACACCTCCCGCGGCCGCTCCCGCCAGCGCCATCCAGCAGGAAAGCGCCGAGATGATGGCGTTATTCGACCAGGCGCAAAAGTTCCGCGACGCCGGCGATACCGCACGTGCGGGGATCCTCGAGGGCCGCGCCATGAAGCTGGCCGGGATCACTCCTGCAGACGTCCAGGCGGACATCGAGAAAATCCGCGCGATGGGGCTCGACCCGACGAATGGCGAGGGCTACCGCCTGCTGGCGGAAAGTATCTCCGGCCGCGCGCCGCAAACCACTATCCAGATGCCCAACCCGTTGAACCCTGCAGCCTCGAGATACGGCGAGGGGATCGGGGACCGGGCGAACGCAAGGGTCGAAAGGGCGTCGGCGGCACGCCAGTCAATGGCCGGGCTCTCCCGTATCGGGCAGGCGCTGGACGAGGGCGCACGTACTGGCTTTGGCCAGGAAACCATCCTGTCCCTGAAGAACATGGCGCAATCCCTGTTCGGCATGCAGATCCCTGAGAACACCGCGGACCAGGAAGTCATCAAGTCCATTCAAGCCCAGCTTATGACCGACTTCCGCAGCACGTCGGAGGGTGGCGGCTTGCCTGGCGCCACGTCGAACCGGGATCTGCAGTTGATGGCCACGGCCGTTCCGGGGCTCGGGCAGACGCCTGACGGTAACCGGGCGATTATCGAGTACATGACGGCCGCCAATCAGCTGCA
>Ga0172380_10001704_pt1 | contig 37381 bp, 32 predicted proteins | sample Leawe162metaG_FD_119747 | JGI IMG/M metagenome (GOLD analysis project Ga0172380, IMG submission 119747) | Leachate microbial communities from a municipal landfill in Southern Ontario, Canada - Leachate well 162 metaG | ecosystem: Engineered > Solid waste > Landfill > Unclassified | place...
GCCGCCACGTGAGTGGTCCATGGCTAAGGCGCAGTTCGCTGTCATCTTCGGCGAGCGCTTCATCCGCGCCATGGCGGCGTAATATGCAATCGCCCGCCACACACGAAATTACTGACAGTCCCTCTTCTTACCCACTATGCCCGCCCACACACGAAAATCCTGACAGTCCAGGACGGCATCAGCGGCCCCTGCGTCTTCGACGGCCCCAACAACGGCCGCGCCTTCCGCGCCTGGCTCGACCAGCAACTGCTCGACACCCTCAGGCCCGGCGACATCGTCGTCATGGACAAGCTGGGCAGCCACAAGGCTGCCGACATCCGCACCGCCATCCAGGCTCGAGGCGCAAGGCTCTGGTACCTGCCGCCCTACTCCCCCGACCTCAACCCCATCGAGCAGGCCTTCGCCAAGATCAAGCACTAGATGCGAATGGCCCAGCGCCGAACCGTCCCCGACACATGGCGCCACATCGGTACCCTCGTCCAAACCATCGAGCCGGCCGAATGCGCAAACTACTTCGCAGACGCAGGATATGCTTCAAACTAGGCCAGAACCGCCCCAGCACAGGCATGGGCATCAATTTAGCCCATTTTGAACGACTGCCAAAACCTGTGGAGGCAGGCGCGGCCCGTCCGCAGAAATCGATTCGTCCGCCCCCGCCAGTACCGACGCAGCATCGGATGGCGCCAGAAGCAGATTTGCGCCCAGACCAGCCTCGCAGGCGAAACCCGCAACAACAGCCGCTCCAGCTTTGCTCCATAAACGGAACGAGGTGGGGCCGCCCGGTTGAACCTCGCGATTCCAAGACGCGTTGCGCGACGGCTGTCAGCGAGGAACTGCGGGGTGAGCTGCCGGGACAACGCTGGATAGCGTCGCGCAAAGCCGCGACGGCCTTCAGTCTCGGCAAGGCGCGCCAGCGCTTTGTCCTCGCCGGCCTCCAGCTTCCGCCGCACCATGCCCAGGAGTTCGGCAATGTCATCAGGGGCAAGGTACTTCGCGGCACGGGGGAAGTGGCCGTCCAGCCATCGGTAGTCGCCCTCATCCAGGCGGCGGGCGCCGGCCCGGATCCAGCGCCGCGAAAGGCTCGGCTTTATCGTGCCGGGACTTACTCGGCCGGCGCCAATCCCAAAGGGCGCATCGCCGTTTCAAACGCCGTGATCAGCTGCTGCGCACCTTCAGCGATCATCCCGGAAACCAGCCGGTGGTGTCCGGACGTTTTCATGATGTACTGCAGGGCCTCCTCGCTGTCCGGGTCCGCGATCTCGCTCAGCCGACGCTCGAGGCGTTCGAGGCCGGCCGCAATCTCCTCGCCGAGGGCCGGCAGGTGGATGACTCCGTGCTTGGCCGCCTTGATGACGGCGAAGAACGGATGGTCGGCCGGGAGCAAAGCAAGATCGTCGGGGTCGCAGATCGGCACCGGGACGACGAAGTGGTCGGGCATGACGGTATGCAGTTCCTCCATCATCGCCAAGGCCCCCAATGCGGAATCCCGGATAGGGCGCAGGGGCACCGCCAGCAGCGCGTTAATCTGCTTCCTGGCCAGCAGCTGGTTGAACCTGCCCGCCCCGAGAATGGCACCGATGCGCTCGGAACCGGGAGCCGATGCGTCGAGAAGGACGATGCGCCGGGGGTGCTCGGGCAGGGACAGAAGGGCTTCACTCAGCGGCTCATGAGTCTGGAGGTCAAGCAATGCCTTGCCGCGGATGATGCTGGCGGCCTTGGCAAGCTCGACCCGGGTCGGCGGGGCGAAGCAGCCGAGCAGTTCGTGTTGGTCGTGCTGCAGGATGACCAGCTCGTAACCGGCATCGGTGAACTCGTTGGCGGCGATCCGGGAGAGAGTGGTCTTGCCGGCCTTCTTGTTGCTGAGCGCGGCAAAAAAACCGATGCGGACACCAGAGGGAACGCTGAGGGGCGAGAATGTGTAACTCATTAGTCGAACTGTCCTAATTTCTGGGAGATGGCGGCGGATTGGCGGATGCGGGCCCGACGGTTTTCGGGGGGATCGGCGCCACTCTCACGGGCCGGCAAGGCCCGTTCCCCCTGGTGGGGAACCTCGGGACGGTGGCTCGCCGCCACCGTCGCGGCGGAGAACGCCGGGGCGATTTCGTTCGCGATGCGCCGCCTCGAGCGGGAAAAGAGCTCGACCAGGCTCCTCATTTTCCCCTCGGCGAGCGGCTCGAGGTCCGGCGGGACTTCGGCATCGGGGTTCTCAAAGACGGCGAGCACCCGCGGTCCGATCCACCGCCACTGCACTCCGCGCGCCAACAAGGGAGCAATCGACGGGCGGCACTCGCGCAGGAACCCCGTGAGCGACAGGGGACCGCCGGCGTCCCGCCAATGCGCCCTCAGGGCCCGGACAAGCTGATCGTGGTGATTGATCTGCAAGAATCGACTCGCTAATGAACTTTCATTATCAAGCGTCGCTCTGCGTTGCTCCCTTGTCAACCACCCCCGCCATCGTGCAGCAGAAGAAGATGAACCGTCCTCGCGAATGGGCCGTCCTCGGGCGCCTCTCGGCCATGGCTCTCACGCGCGCCCCGGCGCGTGGCAGGCTCAGACGCGAGACCGAGCTGGCGGTCAACTGGGGACTGTCGAGGGGAACGCTGCGCAACTACATGGACGCGGTGAAGCTGGTCCGGGCTCTGCCCGAGGCGGAACTGCGCTCAATGCTGTTTCGATCTAGCGCCGTGGCCGCAGGTGCGGGCGCGCGCTGGTATCGGCGCGACCCGCAGGGATTCGTCGACTATCTGGACAGCCTGGGCAGGCCGCCACGGATTCTCGATGACCGCGGGTTGCTCAAGGCCGAGCGCGCCGCCCGCGAAGGGGCAGCCGCGGGCACCAAAGGTCGGTCGCGCCGCTGCAGCATCGACGATCAGCTCGCCGCAATCGCCGACCGCCATTGGCTTCGCTGGCGCTACGAACTCGACGCTTTCTGTGCGCCTCGACTGGCCCAGTTCCCCGTGAGGTGGAACGGCCGCCTCGTGGTGGTGCAGCCGAAGGATGACGTCTCACGACTGCTCGGTATCGCCCGCATGCTCCTTCCGGACGATGGTGGCACGCCCAGCGCCCTCGATATCGTGGCCGAGGTCCCACAACCCGCGAGGCTGGCGGATGGAATCGCATTGATCGAGGTGCCGCGACGAGCGGTCTTCGAGCGCTACCGCGCCGAGGCGAACAGCATCTGGGCACGGGCGCTCGCGGCCAGCATCTACTTTCCGCTCGTCGTCCTCGTCCTGCCCGGTCCCGCGGCGCGCCGGCACATGCTCTCTCACGTGCCGACGGAGGGCTCTCAGTGGGCGAACCACCCGGCACAGGCGCGTTCCGATCCGTGGCGGGGGCCATGGCGATCCCGCCCGGTCATGGCGCACCCGCACCCGCAGGCCGGCATCATCGTGGTATCGACGACGATCTCGCTCCTCGACGACCTTTTTGGCTGGTGACGGGGCCTGGCAGCCAAGGGCGCCGGCCGACGGTCCCCCGGCCGCATGTCCCGCAGCAGACTATGTGTTGATACCCTGTAGAGCGAGTGTTGAGCGGGTGTTGATGAACTGTTGATCCCTGTTGACTAGCTGTTGACCACCTGTTGACCAGGTGTTGCTGCGCCGTTGATCGGCTGTTGATGGTGTGTTGATCACGGCGTGGCAAGACAGGCCCAGGCACCGCGCTCGAATACCGTGGAGTAATGCATAATTCCCCGATACAATTCATGGAGTAATGCAAATGAGAGACCCTGTCGATGGCGCGGAACCTGCCTCCCCCCTCGAGCCCTGCTGCCCCCGAAACGGTTGACGAGCATCTGCGCATCGGCCGGCGCTGGCTCGCGGCAGCGCTCGAGGCACATCCGGACCTCAGCCCGGCGGAGGCCCTGGCGGCGGTGCAGGGGGAGGGCGGACCGCTCGATCCGTCATCGGTCGGCCGCTACCGCGCCGACCTCAAATACACTCTGCGCGCTGTCATGGGGGACGGCGCGGCGTTCGACGAAGCGTGGCGGCTCGTCGACAAGGCACTCAGTGCGCGCAAGGCGCGGATCCCGGCCGACCAGAAGCGCACCTCGGCGCTCAAGGTCACCGACGCCACCGATTCCGAAGCGCGCGCGCTCTTTTACGAACTCAAGCGGCACACCATCAGACACGAGAACCCCACTTCCATCCTGGCCGGCCTGTTCGTCCTCGTCGCCGGCCATGCCGGCTTCCGGCCGGTCGAACTGCTCCACGCCCGGCTCGAGGGCAGCATCCTGACCCTGCCGAACGCCAAGCGCCGGCCCGGGCACGAGCCGACCCGCTCGCTCGACCTTTCGGGCCTCCATGCCGACGTCGTCGCCGGGGTGCACCTGCTACTTCAACTGATCGATCACGATCTCACCAAGCGACAATTCGCGCAGTGGCAGAAAGCCGTTGCCGAACAGATGCGCCGCGCCTGCAGGCGCATCGGCATCCGCGGTCTGGGCCTATACTCCTTCCGCCACGTCGCGATCGCCACCTGGTCGCGAGCCGGCCTATCGCCCGCCGAGATCGCCCGGCTCTGCGGCCATATTTCGGTCAAGACCGCGCCCAGCCATTACGCCCGCGCGGCCGTCGGGCACCGGCGCCAGGCCGTGGCCCGCGCCGCTACAATGCCGGTGTCTACCCCCCGAACGGGCGGGCCCGCCGCTCCCACCCCGGCCCCGCCGCCCGGGCCGGCGATTGCCGCTCCGCCCGTGGCGCCAGACCCAGCTTTCAAGCTTCCGGACAGGCCGGTACCGCCCAGAAAGGATTTGCGCCCCCCGCCCATGTCGGTCGAGGAGGCGAGGGCCGCCTTCAGCCGGCATGCGGCCCCCGGCACGACCGGGCAGATCGCTGTGAGCCTCGAGAAGGCAAGGCTCAGGCACGAGGGCGGGCACGCCACGCCCGGCGGAGCGGCCCCATCGGACGAGGCGCCGGCCGACGACGAAACCGCGTCTCCCCCGCACTAAGCCGCCCCTGCCATGGCCTCATGATCGATAACGCCGCGTGGCGCTTGGCGCTCGCGGGAGGCTCGGCGCGTGGCGATCACAGCTGGAGTCACTTGCTGATCGGCTGCTGGCGCTGCTGGTCAATGGCCGCGCCTTGCGCGCCTGGGTCGATCAGCAGTTGCTCGACACACTCTTGCCCAGGGACATCGTCGTCATGGACAAGCTGGGCAGCCACAAGGCTGTCGGACATATGCAGGGCCAGAAAGGCCAGGGGCGCAAGGCTCTGGTACCTGCCGCCCTACTCCCCCGACCTCAACCCCATCGGGCAGGCCTTCGCCAAGGTCAAGCACTGGAGGGGATGGGCCGGGGATGGGCCTGACGTCGGACCCTCTCCACCGACGAACCTTCTCCGAAGTTCGGCGGTGACCCCAGCGTCACCAACGGCCGCGCGCTGCGCTACGCCGAAGGCTGCGCGCGCAGCCTCCTACACCATGTGCTGGGACACTGCCTGGCGAGATCGAACCAGATCGTCAGAGAGCCACGGCGCTGGAGCGCTTCGCTGTAGCTCGGTCAGTTCCGGGTCTTGAAGGCCGGGGGCGTCGGTCTGATTATACCACCCAGCTATCACGCTGGATTCACGAGATGAATCTTCTCAGCCGATCTGCAACAGAGCCGCAGGATGTGCTTCGGCATTGCGGGCGGCCCGGACTTCGGCAATATTGGTCAGACCGTTCGGTCCAATATCCGATGCTTCCGACCTGAGGCGATCCTATGAACGACACCATGCCGCCGCGCGCCTTCGCGCCGCAGATCATCACCCATTGGGGCGCTTACCGGCAGGATGCCGACGGCAAGGTCGTGCCGGTGCCGGACGATCCCGCGCCTTCGGCCATCGGGCACGGGATGGAGGCGATGTCGCATGCCCCGGCCCGCGTCCTGCAGCCGATGGTGCGCAAATCCTGGCTGGAACAGGGTTTTCGCGCCGGTGGGCAGGGCAGGGGGGCCGAGCCCTTTGTCGCGGTCACCTGGGACGCGGCGGAAAAGCTGGTCGCCGACGAAATCGCCCGCGTCCGCGATACGCATGGCAACGCGGCGATCTATGGCGGCTCCTATGGCTGGGCCAGTGCCGGGCGGTTCCACCATGCGCAAGGCCAGATCCACCGCTTTCTCAACCTTGCGGGCGGCTATACCCGCTCGGTGCAGAACTACAGCTATGCGGCAGGCGACGTGATCCTGCCTTATGTGATCGGTGGCACGCAGGGCCTGTCATCGGGCCAAACGCACTGGACGCAGATCCGCGCCCATGCGAATCAGGTGCTGATGTTCGGCGGCATGCCCGCCCGCAATGCCCAGGTGAACAGTGGCGGCATGCGGCAGCACGGCTTTGCAGGGGAGTTCGACGCCTGCCGCGCCGCCGGGCTGCGCATGGTGCTGATCTCGCCCATCGGCGACGATGCGCGCACCTGCGACGACTGGTTCGCCCTGCGCCCGAATACCGATGTGGCGCTGATGCTGGCGCTCGCGCATGAGGTTCATGCGGCGGGCCGGGTCGATTGTGCCTTCCTGAACAGCCATTGCGTCGGCGGCGACCGGGTCATCGCCTATGTCACCGGCGCCAGCGACGGCGTTGCCAAGACCCCGGACTGGGCGGCCGCGATCACCGGGCTGTGCCCCGACCGCATCCGCGATCTGGCCCGGTCGCTGATCGATCACCCGACCTTCATCGCGGTGTCCTGGTCGCTGCAACGCGCCCGGCATGGCGAACAGCCCTACTGGATGGCGATCACTCTTGCCGCGCTTCTGGGCACCATCGGCCAGCCGGGGCTGGGTTTTGGTTTCGGCTATGGCTCCATCGACGGGATCGGGCTGGCCGAGAACGACTTTTCCTGGCCGAAACTGCCGCAGGGCCGCAACCCGATCGACAGCTACATCCCCGTCGCCCGCATCGCCGACATGCTGCTGAACCCCGGCGGGAGGTATGACTATCGCGGCGAGACGCGCATCTATCCCGACACGCGGCTGGTCTACTGGGCGGGTGGCAACCCGTTCCACCACCATCAGGATCTGAACCGGCTGGTCGCCGCCTGGAAGCGGCCCGAGACGGTGATCGTCCACGAGCCGTGGTGGACGGCGACCGCCCGCCATGCTGACATCGTCTTGCCCGCGACCTTGCCGACCGAACGCGACGACATCGCATGTTCGGGCCGCGACACGCATTTCATGCCCTCGCACCGGATCGCCACCGCGCCCGGTGCGGCGCGCGACGATTTCGCCATGCTGACCGGGATCGCGGCGCATCTGGGCCTGGCCCAGGCCTTTACCGATGGCCGCAGCGCCGGGGACTGGTTGCGCCACCTTTACGCACAGCTTCCCCGCGTCGCCCGCCGCAACGACCTGCCGGATTTCGAGACGTTCTGGGCCGGCGAGGGGCTGACCGTCGATCTGCAGCATCCGCCCGGCACGCTGCTGTCCGCCTTCCGCGACGATCCGGTCGCCGATCCTCTGTCGACGCCTTCGGGCCGGATCGAGCTGTACTCGGCGACCATAGCCAGTTTCGGCTATGACGATTGCGCCGGTCAGGCAACCTGGCGCGACCCCGAGGAATGGCTGGGCAGCCCGCTGACCGCGCGGTTCCCGCTGCATCTGATCTCGAGCCAGCCCGCGACCCGGCTGCACAGCCAGATGGATGCCGGCCCGACCGCGCAGGCATCGAAGGTTCAGGGCCGCGAGCCCGTGCGGATGCATCCCGAGGATGCCGCTGCGCGCGGGCTGGTCGCGGGCGATGTCGTGCGCCTGCACAATGACCGGGGCGCCTGCCTGGCCGGGCTGGTGATCTCGGATGCGCTCCTGCCCGGGGTCGTGCAGCTGTCGACCGGCGCCTGGTATGATCCGGTCGAGCCGGGGGGCCTAGATGCCCACGGCAATCCCAACGTGCTGACCCGCGACCTTGGCGCCTCGAAGCTCTCGCAGGGGCCGTCGGCGCAGACCTGTCTGGTCGAGGTCACAAAATGGGACGGCGATCTGCCCGCCATCAAGGTGTTCGCCCGGCCCGAAGTGGTCGCACGCTGATTTCCACCCCTTCACCCACGTCCTTGCAGATTATGATGGACAAAGATACCAATTATGTCGGACATAACGTCAGAAATGCCGGTTGTTGTGGGGGAATCATGGCGGATCATCACGGACAGATCGCGGTCGTGACCGGGGCATCCGGGGGGCTGGGCGCCCGCTTTGCCCGTGCTCTGGGGGAACGTGGCGCCGCCGTCGCCCTGGTCGCCCGCCGCGTCGACCGTCTGGAAAGGCTTGCGACCGAATTGCAGGCTGCGGGGATCACCTGCGCCGCTTTCGCCTATGACGCTGCCGATGTCGCGGAATCCGACCGGCTGATCGCGGCGGTGACCGACAGGCTCGGCATGCCGACGATCCTGGTCAACAATGCCGGGGTCAGCCTGCCGAACCGTGCGCAGGACCACACATCCGACGATTTCGAACAGACGATGGCCGTCAACCTGCGCGCGCCCTGGCGGCTGTCGCAGCTCTGCGCCAAAGCCTGGATCGCGGCCAAGACCAAAGGCGCCATCGTCAACATCGCCTCGATGCTGGCCACCCGGGTCGGGCCAGGCGTGTCGCTCTACTGCATGTCCAAGGCCGCGCTCCAGCACATGACCGCCTGCCATGCGGTCGAATGGGGGCGCTACGGCATCCGCGTCAACGCGATCTGCCCGGGCTATATCCGCACCGAGATCAACGACAGCTTCTGGGAGACCGACCGCGGCCGGGCCGAGCTGGCGCGCCTGCCACGCCGCCGCGTCGGGACGCCGGGCGATCTGGAATCGACGCTGCTCTACCTCATCGATCCGGCCAGCGGTTTCGTCAACGGTGCGGCGATCACCGTCGATGACGCGCAGAGCTGGACGCTGTGATGGACCTGCCCCTTGATCCGGCGCTGCTGCGCGATCCGGCCCAGGCCGTGCCGTTCGAGCGGCAGGCGCTGGCCCGCCATCTGGCGGCATCGGGCCGGGTGCTGGACGACGGGCCGCTCCTGCAATTCGCAGGCGGCTATGGCAATCTCAATTACCTGATCCGGGTGGACGGGTCATGGGCTGTGCTGCGCCGCCCGCCCCTGGGCGAAATTCCCAAGGGCGCCAATGACATGGCGCGTGAACACCGGGCGCTGTCGGTGCTGGCGCCGGTCTGGGCGTTGGCGCCGCGTCCGGTCGATTTCTGCGATGACACATCGGTCCTTGGCGCGCCCTTCCTGATCTCGGAATTCCGGTCGGGCCTGCCGCTGCATGGCACCGCGCCTTTGGGCGCCGGAATGACGCCCGATCAGGCGCGCGACCTGTCGCTCTTGCAGGTGCGCATCCTGCGCGACTTGCACGGCTTCGACATCCAGGCGACCGGCGCCACCGCGCTGGGAAAGGTCGGCGGCTTTGCCGCCCGCACCCTGCGCGGCTGGTCGGCACGGCTGGACAGGGCAGGTGGCACGCCGCCCGGCACCGCCCGCGCGCTTTTTACCCGGCTGCAGGCGATGGCGCCGAAGGATGACCGGGTCACGATCATCCACAACGACTTCAAGCTCGACAATGTCGTGGTCGACCCGGCGGCGCTGGCGCCGACCGCCGTCCTTGACTGGGACATGTCGACGCTCGGCGCGCCGCTTTTCGATCTTGCGACGCTGCTGACCTACTGGGCCGAGCCTGACGACCCCGAGGGGCTGCGGGCGATCAACCTCACGCATTCAGCGGCGCCTGGCGCGCTGTTGCGCCGCGATCTGGTGCAGGCCTATCTGGCGGATGGCATGACGGATGACAGCGACCTGCGGTTCTTCCTGGCCCTCGCCTTCGCCAAGTTCGGCGTGGTTTGCCTGCAACTGTACGACAAATTCCGAGCCGACCCGGCCGCGAATGCCCGCTACGAGAAATTCGGTGCCGCCGCGCCCGGAGCTTTTGCCCGGGGCCAGGACGTGCTGGATGGCGGCCTGATCTGAGGAGGATGACGTGACCCTGTACGCTGATGTGACAGTGGCAAGCCAGCCCGGCGCGATTGACGTGCTGGCCGAGAAAGTCCGTGATTTCGTCATGCGCGACTGCATTCCCGAAGAGGCCGCCTGGCGCGCCACCGGGCATGAAGTGTCGGATGAGCTGCGGCGTGCGCTGATGGACCGCGCCCGTGCCGCCGGGGTCTACGGCCTGCACCTGCCGACCGCCTTCGGCGGCATGGGGCTGGACCATCGCGGCAAGGCCAAGGTTCTGGAAGCGGCGGGATATTCGATCCTCGGGCCGCTGGCGCTGCACTGCGCCGCTCCGGATGAGGGCAACCAGCACCTGCTCAATGTCGTCGCCAAGGGCAGCCAGCGCGACCAGTATCTCAAGCCACTCTGCGAAGGCGAGCGGTCCTGCTTCCTGATGACCGAACCCGGCGGCGCCGGCGCCGATCCGGCGGGGATGAAGACCGTCGCGGTGCGTGATGGCGACGATTACGTCATCACCGGACGCAAGTGGTTCATCACCGGCGCGATGGGGTCGGCCTTCGCGATCATCATGGCGCGTGACGACAGCGTCGGCGGAGAGCCGACGATGTTCCTCGCGCCGATGATGACCAAGGGCATCGACGTGATCCGCCCGATGGAGGTCATGGCACATGACTCGAGCGGCGGCCATTGCATCGTCGAACTGAACGGCGTCCGCGTGCACAAGAGCGCGGTTCTGGGGGAGCCGGGGCAGGGCTTCCGCTATGCCCAGGTGCGGCTTGCCCCCGCTCGGCTGACACATTGCATGCGCTGGCTGGGTGCTGCCGTGCGCTGCCATGACATCGCCCGGTCCCATGCCGCGCAGCGCGAGCTGTTCGGTGCGGTGATGGGCCATCATCAGGGCGTGTCCTTCATGCTCGCCGACAACGAGATCGACATCTATTCCGCCCGCGCCGTCACCGCCCATGCCTGCGGCGTTCTCGATTCCGGCGCCGAGGGGCGGCACGAGACCAGCATTGCCAAGGTCTTCGTGTCGGAGGCGACCAGCCGGATAGCCGACCGCGCGGTGCAGGTCCTCGGCGGGTTGGGCGTGACAGGCATGACCCCGGTCGAACATATTTACAGGTCGATCCGGGCGTTCCGCATCTATGACGGCCCGTCCGAAGCGCACCGGATGGCCATCGGCCGGCGTGTGCTGCCGCGTGAGGGCGAACGTGGGCCCGACCTCACGGATTTCTGAGGCGTAGCGGAGGAGGAGGAGACCAGATGCTGTTGCCGCCAATCGAGGATTTCAACCGGGATGCGGCGGCCTATCGCCGCCCGCCCGCGCCCGAGACCTTCAACTTCTGCCAGATCATCGACGGCTATGCCGAGGATCCGACGCGCGAGGCGCTGATCTGGCTCAACGCGGCGGGGGAAGAGCGCCGCCTGACCTTTGCCCAGATCAGCGAAGGGTCGAAGCGCATCGCCGCCGTGCTGCGTGCCAGAGGTGTCGGGCGCGGCGACCGCGTGCTGATCATGCTGCCGCGCGTGCCGGAATGGCAGATGGCAATGCTCGCTGCCATCCGCATCGGCGCGGTCGCCATCCCCTGCATCACCATGCTGATGCCCAAAGATCTGGCCTATCGCATCAGTGCGACGGCCCCGAAGGCGATCATCACCGTCCCGGCCGAAGTGCCGAAGTTCGCCGGGCTGACCGAGGGCACCGCGACGCTCGTCGTGCCTTACGGGCCGGGTGCTGCGGCGGGCTGGGACGATCTGCTGGCGCTGGCTGCTCAGGCCGATGCCGGGGTCGCGACCGCACGGATGCGCCCCGACGAAGGTGCGCTGATCTATTTCACCTCCGGGTCGACGGGGATGCCCAAGGGCGTGCTGCATTCGGCCTATTTCCCGCGCGCCTATTACGAATGCGCGGGCTACTGGTTCGATCTGAACGACCAGAGCCGTGATGACCTGATGTGGGGCACGTCCGACACCGGCTGGTCCTTCTCGCTGACCGCGACGCTGGCCGGGCCATGGCTCGCAGGGATCCGCACCCTGACCTATGACGGCCCCTTCGACGCCGCCGAACGGCTGCGGATCATGGCGCGTTACGGCGTCACCGTCTTTGCCGCCGCCGCCAGCGAGTTCCGGCAGATTCTCGGGCAACGGATCGAGGAGTTCGACCTGTCGAAACTGCGCCTATCGGTGACGGCGGGCGAATCGCTGGACGGGCCGACCGCGCGCAACTGGATGACCCGTGGGGGCTGCCGCATCCACGAGGCTTACGGCCAGACCGAGGCGCTGATGCTGGTCGCCAACTACAGGATGACCGAGATCCGCCCCGGCGCGATGGGCCTGCCTTTGCCGGGCCTGCCCATTAACATCATTTCCGAAGAGGATTTCACCCCGCTGCCCGCCGGGAAGGTCGGCCATGTCGCGATCCTCATGCCGATGGAAGGCATGATGCTGGGCTACTGGCAGGCGCCGGAAGAGACCGAGTCCTGCTTCATCAGCAATGTGACCGGAGAACGCTGGTATATTTCCGGCGACCTCGCCCGCAAGGATGCGGACGGCTATTTCTGGTATGAGGGCCGGTCAGACGATGTTATCAACACCGCCGGCTATCGCGTCGGCCCGGCTGAGGTCGAGGGCGCGGTGATGGCGCATGCGGCGGTCAAGGAATGTGCCGCCGTCGCCAGCCCCGATGCCGAGCGCGGCGAGGTGGTCAAGGCCTTCATCGTCCTGCATGACGGCCATGAGGGCACGCCCGCTCTGGCGAAAGAGATCCAAGACTTCGTGAAACGCGAGACGGCGCCCTACAAATATCCGCGCCGCATCGCCTTTGTCGCCGAACTGCCCAAGACCACGACCGGTAAGATCCAGCGCAAGGTCTTGCGGGATCAAGAGAAAGCCGCGATGCAGGCCGCAGCCTCGGGACAGGAGAAGGCGACCGGATGACTGAACAGGCCCCAAATTCTGCTCCAGCCTATCGCATGCTTGCCGACCGGATAGCGGCCCGCATCCTTTACGGCGAGATCCGCCCCGGCGATCCGCTGCCGACCGAGACGGTCCTGTCCGAGACCTATGGCGTCCACCGCTCCACGGTGCGCGAGGGGATCCGGCTGCTGGAAGAAACCGGCATGCTGCGCCGCAAGTCGCAAAAGCGGCTCGAGGTTGCGGTGCCGGATGGCGGCCACTTGGCCGAACGCACGGCGCAGGCGCTGGTGATGCGGGGGATCACTGTCCGCGCGTTGTATGAGGCGAACCTCGCCTTCGATCCGGTGCTGGCGCGCATCGCGGCGGCGAGCGCGAGCAGCGCCCAGATCACCCGCCTGCACCGCAACCTGCGCGACACGCGGGCGGCGGCGGGCGACCGTGTACGGCTGTCGGCGCTGGACGGCGAATTCCACGACCTGATCTGCGCGGCGACCAACAACTACATTTTCCAGACCATGCGTCAGCCGCTGCATGACCTGTTCCTGCCGATGGTGTCGCAGCTGGTCGCCACCATCGACACGTCGGAACGGATGCTGGCGGCGCATGAACAGATCGTGCTCGCCATCGAAAAGCGCGACGGAGAGACAGCCGCGCTCTGGGCTGGCAAGCATATCGAGGATTTCAAGCGCGGCTACCAGAAGGCCGCGCTCGATTTCGATGCGCCGGTCCCCTACGAGAAGGGGCGCGCCGAATGACCGGTCTGCCGCTTGCGGGCCTACGCGTCCTGTCGATGGCCGAACAATATCCCGGGCCGCTGGCCACGATGATCCTGTCGGACATGGGCGCTGACGTAATCCAGATCGAACGGCCCGGCAGCGGCGACCCGTCGCGCTATCTGGTCGGGTTCTTCGAGGCGATCAACCGTGGCAAACGCTCGGTCGCGCTGGACATCCGGCAGTCTGCGGATCACGCCCGGGTGCTGGAGCTGGTTGCCGAGGCCGATGTCTTCCTCGAAGGCTTCCGGCCCGGCAAGCTCGCGAAACAGGGGATGGGCTATGCCGACCTCTCCGCGCTCAATCCCCGCCTGATCTACTGTTCGATCACCGGCTATGGCCAGACCGGCCCCTATCGCGACCGTCCGGCGCATGACCTGAGCTTTCAGGGCGTCGGAGGGGCCTTGGCCGAACGGCTCGACGGCTCGGTCACCGGCCTGCCATCCTCGCTCTTGCTCGGCGACAATGCCTCCGGCCTGTATGCCGTGATCGGCATTCTTGCCGCTTTGCGTGGCCGCGATGCCACCGGGCGCGGCACGCAGATCGACGTCGCGCTGTCAGACAGTGTGACCTCGCTGCTGACTGCCTTCGTCGGCATGGAAGGGCGGGCGGGCGATCCTCCGCCGCAGGCCGAACCGGGCTATGACATCTTCCTCTGCGCCGACGGGCTGCCGATCACCCTGTCCATCGCGCATGAGGATGCCTATTGGGACCGGCTCTGCGCCGACCTCCGGCTTGACGACCTGGTCGGCATGAAACGCCCGGCGCGCACAGCCCAGCGCGCGGGGCTGAAGGCGCGGATCGCTGCCGCCATCGCCACTCGGACCCGCGCGGCTTGGGAGCCTGTGATGGAGGAGGCGGGGCAGATGTGGGGGCCGGTCAACCGCCTGTCCGACCTGCCGGATGATCCGCATCTGCAGGCGCGCGGGCTTCTGTCCCGCATCACCCGCGCCGATGGCGGCGACCAGTGGGTGGTGCGCCAGCCGGTGCTGTTTTCCGCCTGGGCCCGCCCCGACCTAACCCGCGCGCCCGCGCTGAACGAACATCCCGACGCGAGATGGGAGGAGACGGAATGACCTGTGTCATGATCTACGAGGCGATGCGCACCCCGCGCGGCAAGGGGCGCGCCGCCACCGGCGCCTTGGCCGAGGTGACGCCGGTCGAGCTTGCCGCCGCGCCTTTGCGCGCTGCTATCGCGCGCGCGGGCATCGACCCGGCGCGCGTCGATGACGTAGTGCTCGGCTGCGTCGACCCGATCCGCGACCAAGGTGGCGACATCGCCCGCACCGCTGCGCTTGCCGCCGGTTACGGCGAGACGGTGCCGGGCGTCGTGGTCAGCCGCTTCTGCGCCTCGGGGCTGGAAGCCTGCGCCGTCGGTGTCGGCAAGATCGCCAGCGGCGAGGCCGACCTGATCGTCGCGGGCGGGGTCGAGATGATGAGCCGCATCCCGATGCTGTCCTCGGGCATGCCGGTGCTGGCCGACCCCGGCCTAGCCATCAAGGGACGCAGCATCCCGCAGGGCGTCTCTGCCGACCTGATCGCCACCCGCAACGGCTATTCCCGCGACGATGTCGATGCCTATGCGCTTGAAAGCCAAATCCGCGCCGCGCGGGCCTGGAGCGAGGGCCGCTTCGCCGGGTCGGTGATCCCGGTGACCGATGCGCTTGGCCTGCCGATCCTTGATCGGGACGAGGCGATGCGCCCCGACACCACCATGCAGGGCATGGCGGCGCTGGCCCCTGCCTTCGAAGGCTATGCGAAGAAGACCGGCTTCGATGGCGTCGCGGTGCAGCGCTATCCCGAGCTTGCCAGGCTACGCCATGTCCATACCTCGGCCAATTCCTCGCAGATCGTCGATGGCGCGGCGGCGGTGCTGCTGGGTCGCGCAATGCCGGGGCTTGTGCCAAGGGCGCGCATTCGGTCGGTCTGTTCGGTAGGCTCGGACCCGACGCTCATGCTCACCGGCCCGGCGGCGGCGGTGGACAAGGCGCTGGCGCGGGCGGGCCTGACCCATGCCGACATCGACCTCTGGGAGCTGAACGAGGCCTTCGCCGCCGTAGTCCTGCATTTCATGGATGTCACCGGCGTCCCGCATGACCGGATGAACGTCAACGGCGGTGCCATCGCGATGGGCCATCCTTTGGGCGCGACCGGGGCGATGATCCTGGGCACCTTAGTCGATGAACTGCACCGGGCCGACCGGCAGTTCGGCGTCGCGACCCTGTGCGCCGCGAGCGGACAGGCGATTGCAATGGTGGTGGAGCGGGTATGATGACCGGGATGATGACACTCACCACCGATGCGGATGGCATCGCGACCCTGCTGTGGCGGATGCCGGATGGCAGCCCGAATGTCCTGTCGGAAGAGGCGATGACGACGCTGGTCACGATGGTCGACCGGATCGCCGCCGATCCCGCGATCAAGGGCGTCATCGTCGCCTCGGGCAGCGCGATGTTCTGTGCGGGGGCCGATCTCAAACTCATCACCGCCTTCTTCGACCGGACCCCGAAACAGGTCTGGGCGCTGATGGAGCCGACGATGAAGGCGATGCGACGGCTGGAAAGCTGCGGCAAGCCGGCGGTCGCGGCGATCAACGGCCATGCGCTTGGCGGCGGGTTCGAACTCGCGCTGGCCTGCCATGCCCGCATCGTCGCCGATGACCCGCTCCTGAAGCTGGGCCTGCCCGAAGCCGGGATCGGCCTGATCCCCTGCCTGGGCGGCACCCAGCGCCTGCCGCGCGTCAGCGACTGGAAACGCGCGACCCAGGACATGATCCGTGGCGCGACCTGGTCGGCGCAGAACGCGCTCGCCCGTGGCATCATCACCGAGATTGTCTCCGCGGCCGATCTGCTGGCCCGTGCCCGCGCATGGCTGATCGCGCATCCTGGCGCCCAGCAGCCCTGGGACGTCAAGGGCTGGCAATCGCCCGCGACACAGCCGGGGTTCGATGCGTTTTTCACCGATCTCAATGCTGGGATCGCGCGCACGACCTGGGGCAATCTGCCCGCGCAGACCCGCGTGGCCGAAGCCGTCTATCACGGGCTTCAACTGCATATCGACCCCGCCCTGCGGCGCGAGCTGCGGTCCTTCATCGCGATCACCCGCGATCCGACCGCGCGGGCGATGGTGCGCACGAATTTCTTCTCGATGAAGGATGCGCGGGCGGGCAAGGCGCGCCCGGCAGCGCCCGCTACCGCGATCCGCAGGATCGGCGTGATCGGCGGTGGGCTGATGGGCGGCGGCATCGCCTATCAGGCGGCAAGATCCGGGCTGGATGTGGTGATTCTGGACGTGGCCCAGGCGGCGGCCGAGCGGGGCCGCGCCTATTCCGGGCGACTTCTGGACAAGGCCATCCAGCGCAGCCTGGGCAACGATGCGGACAAGGAACGCCACCTTGCCCGCATCCTGCCGACCACCGATTATGCCGCACTTGCCGATTGCGACCTCGTGGTCGAGGCGGTGTTCGAGGATGCCGCCGTCAAGCATCAGGTTCTGACCCGCGCCGAAGCGGCGATGCGGCCCGATGCGGTGCTGGCGTCGAACACCTCGACCATCCCCATCGGCCAGCTGGCGGCGGGGCTGGCGCAGCCCGACCGCTTCCTTGGCCTGCATTTCTTCTCGCCGGTCGAGAAGATGGCGCTGCTGGAAATCATCCGGGGCGCGGCCACCACCGACGCGACGCTGGCCGCCGGGTTCGATCTGGCAAAGATCATGGGCAAGACCCCGATCGCAGTGCGGGATGGGCGCGCCTTCTTCACCACGCGGGTCGTCGTCGGATACATGCTGGAAGGCATGGCGCTGGTAGCCGAAGGTGTCGCCCCGGCGCTGATCGAGAATGCCGGGCACATGGCCGGCATGCCGATGGGGCCGCTGCGGCTGACCGACATGGTCCATGTCGACCTGATCGAGAAGATCGAGGCGCAGACCGAGGCCGATCTGGGCGCGGATTACATCCTGAACCCGGGTCGCTCGGTTGGCCAGGATTTGCTGGAACGGGGCCGGGCGGGCGAAAAGAAGGGCGCGGGCTTCTACGATTACGGCGGCGCAGCGCCGGAGCTGTGGGCGGGACTCTCGGACCTTTTTCCGCTGACCGCGATCCAGCCTTCTGCCGAAAGTGTGGCCGAACGCCTGATGTTCCGGCAGGCGGCGGAAACCCTGCGCTGTTTTGACGATGGCGTCTTGACCTCGGCCGCGGATGCGGATGTGGGGTCGGTGCTGGGCTGGGGCTTTGCCCCGCATACCGGCGGGGTCGCGGGCTATATCGACCGGGTCGGTGCTGGGCGCCTGCTGGAATGGTGCGAGGCGGCGGCCCCGGTGCTGGGCCCGCGCTTTGCCCCGGCGCGCCGCCTGCGCGCATTGGCCGATAGCGGCGCGTCGATCTTCGACATGCCCGCGTGAAAGGAGAGGGAGATGGATGCGTTTCTGGTCGAGCCTGACTGGCTTGCTGCCCGGCTTGGTGATCCCGGCATCGTCGTGAGCGACTGTTCCTGGTATATTCCCGAAGCGAACAAGAGCGCGCGCGCCGAGTTCGAACAGGGACATATCCCCGGTGCGCGGTTCTTCGATCTGGACGCCGCGTCGGACCAGTCCTCGCCCTATGTGAACATGCTGCCCTCGGCGCACCAGTTCGCCGCCGTCGCGGGCGCGCTGGGGATCGGGGCGGAGACGCGGGTTGTTGTCTATGATTCCAGCTATGTATCGGCCCGTGTCTGGTGGATGTTCCGGCATTTCGGCCATGAAAAGGTCGCGGTGCTGAACGGCGGCTGGAAGCGCTGGCTGGCCGAGGGGCGCGCGGTGGAAACCGGCCCTGCCGCCCCGGTCGCGCCGGTGACATTTCCCACCGTGCCGCAGACCGGCGGCGTCGCGGGCTGGCAGGATGTGCAGGCGGCTTTGGCCTCTGGCGGCGCAGGCGTCGTCGATGCCCGCACGCGCGAGCGGTTTACCGGCGAACTGCCCTCGGGCTATCCCGGCGTCGCGGGCGGCCACATGCCAGGCGCGGTGAACGTGCCCTGGGGCGGGCTGCTGCCGCAATGCGACGATTTCACTTTCCTGCCACCCGACGCCGCGCGCCAGAAGCTGGCGAGCGCCGGGGTGAACCTTGACCAGCCGGTCATTACCACCTGCGGCTCGGGCGTCACCGCCGCGATCCTGCTGTTCCAGATGGCGCGGATCGGGAAAACCGACGTCACGCTCTATGACGGCTCTTGGCACGAATGGGGCCAGCGCGACGATCTGCCGAAGGACTCCGTCTGAATGACCAGCCGCATCGCCACCACGCTTGCCAATACCGGGCGACCGCAGGGTGCCGGGATCACCTCGGTCAACCCGCCGCTGGTCCGCGCCTCGACCTTCGTGTTCGACAGTCTGGCCGATTTCGAACAGGCGTCGAAAACCCCGTTCGATGTGCCCTTCTATGGCCGCGTCGGTACGCCCACAACCTTCGCCTTCGAGACCGCGATGGCGGAACTGGAGGGCGGGCACCGCAGCATCGCCACCGCCTCAGGCGTGTCGGCGATTGCCGCCGTCCTGACGGCCTTCCTGTCGGCCGGCGATCATGTGCTGGTCGTCGATACGGTATACGAGCCGGTGCGCCGCTACTGCACCCGCTTTCTGGCGCGGATGGGGATCAGCACGACCTTCTATGACCCGGCCATCGGGGCGGGGATTGCCGGGCTGGTCCGGCCCGAGACCCGGCTCATCTACATGGAAAGCCCCGGTTCGGGGACATTCGATGTCATGGATGTGCCGGCCATCACCGCCGTCGCGCAGGCGCGCGGCATCGTCACCGCCATCGACAATACCTGGGCGACGCCGCTGCTGTTCCGCCCTCTGGAACATGGCGTCGACGTGTCGATCCATGCGGCGACGAAATATATCGTCGGCCATTCCGATGCGATGCTGGGCGTCATCACCACGAACGGCGCGACCTATGATGCGGTGCGCTGTGCCAGCCAGGATCTGGGCGCCTGTGCCGGGATCGAGGAATGCAACCTCGGCCTGCGCGGGCTGCGGACCCTGCATGTCCGGCTGAAGCAGCACGCGACCACCGCGCTGATGCTGGCCGAATGGCTGGCCGATCAGCCGCAGATCGCCCGCGTCCTGCATCCGGCGCTGCCCTCCTGCCCGGGGCACGAGATCTGGACCCGGGATTTCGACGGTGCGGCGGGCCTGTTTTCGGTCGAACTGGCGAACAGCGACCCCGAGGCGAAGCGCGCCCTGATCGACGCGCTGCACCATTTCCGCATTGGCTTCAGCTGGGGCGGCTATGAAAGCTTGGTGTTGCCCATGCATCCCGAATCCCGCAGCCTGCCGTGCTGGAAGGATCTTGGCCCGGTGATCCGCTTCCAGGTCGGTCTGGAAGACCCCGCCGACCTGAAGGGCGATCTGGAACAGGCGCTCGTCCGTCTGGGCTGACGCCGGACCACCATCAACACACGGAAATTCCTGGCTCTTTGCCGTCCGAGCCCTGTGCTCGGGCGGCGAAAGGTCGTTCCTCAGGCAGGCCCGAACAAATCGCGGCGCGGCGGCGGAAAAGTCTTGCGCGGGCGAAAGTTTCGAGACTAGTCTGCATGTAACAGACCGGTCGGTCCAGTCTCGGGCCCGTCCGACAGGGAAGAATGCGGCCGCAAGCGCCGCCAGATACAAAGGTTGAGCACGAATGAACGCCAGGGGTTTGATCCGTCCGGCGGATGGCTGCGGCTGTCCCGGAGCCGGACCGACGTTCCTCGCCATGCTGGGCCACCACGACGGGTCGGGCCGGGGAGGCTGCACATGTCACGCTATGTCTTGAACCGCCTGCTCCTGTCGATTCCGACGATCCTCGGGGTGGCGACGATCAGCTTCTTGCTGATGCGGCTGATTCCCGGCGATCCGGCCCGGGTCATCGCCGGGGTCGATGGCACCATCGAGGATATCGAGCGGATCCGCGCCAAGCTTGGCCTCGACCAGCCGGTGCTGACGCAATACCTGCGCTTCATCGGCAACCTGTTGATGGGCGATCTGGGCACCTCGGCGCGGTCGGGCGGGCCGGTCACCTCCGCCATCGCCGAAACCGCGCCGCGCACCCTGCAGCTGGCGATCCTGACGCTGATCGTCTCTGTCCCGGTCGGCTGCGGTCTGGGCGTCCTTGCCGCCGTGCGCCGGGGCCGGGTGATGGACATCCTGTCCTCGATCATCGCGGTCATCGGCGTGTCGATGCCGGTCTACTGGATCGGCCTGCTGCTGGTCATCGTCTTTGCCGTCAACCTGCAGATCCTTCCCGTCGCCGGCAACCGCAGCTTCTGGAGCTTCGTCCTGCCGGTCGCGACCCTGTCGCTCTATTCCATCGGCTTCATCGCCCGGCAGACCCGGTCGGCAATGCTCGAGGTGCTGCGGCAGGACTATGTCCGCACCGCGCGGGCCAAGGGCGCGGGGGCGCTGCGGGTCATCATGTTCCACGCTTTCCGCAACGCCCTGCTGCCGATCATCACCATCATCGGCATCCAGTTCGGCAACCTGCTGGGCGGCGCGATCCTGACCGAGGTGGTCTTTGCCTGGCCGGGTCTTGGCCGCCTTCTTGTCGATTCGATCACGGCGCGGGATTTCGCGGTGGTGCAGGGCACCGTTTTTGTCATCGCGGTCGCGCTGGTCCTGCTCAACCTGTTGATCGACCTTGCCTATGCGGCGGTCGACCCGAGGATCACACTTTGACGGACGTCACCTCGACCACGCTGGCGTGCGAGCGCCGACCCAGCCCCGCCGCGCTGCTGTGGCGCCGCTTCGCCGCCCAGCCCAACGCGATCATCGGCATGGCGATCATGGGCCTGATCCTGCTGGCGATGGCCATCGGCCCGCTCGTCTTCGCGGGCCATGCCAGCAGCACTTTCGAACAGCAGGATTTCATCAACAGTTTCGCCCCGCCCTCGGGCGACCATCTGCTGGGCACCGACAATTTCGGGCGCGACATCCTGGTGCGGCTGATCCATGGCGCGCGTTACACGCTGGCCATCGGCTTTGCCGCTGTCATCGCCGGCCTCGCCATCGGTGTGCCGCTGGGCCTGCTGTCCGGCTATATCGGCGGCTGGTTCGACCTGATCGCGCAGCGCCTGGTCGACATCGTGCTGGCCTTCCCGAGCTTTCTTCTGGCCCTTGCCCTGATCGGCGTGCTGGGCACCGGGACAGTCAACATCATCGTCGCGGTGGCGCTCACCTCGTTTCCGCGCTTTGCCCGGCTGCTGCGCGCTTCGGTGCTGAGCGTCAAGGAATTGCCCTATGTCGAGGCGGCGCGCGCGATGGGCACGCCGCACTGGCGGATCGTGCTGCGCGACGTGCTGCCGAATGCCACCGCGCCGATCATCGTGCAGTCGAGCCTGGAAATGGCGACTGCGATCCTCACCGCCTCGGGCCTCGGTTTTCTGGGCCTTGGCGTGCAGCAGCCGATCCCCGAATGGGGCGCGATGCTGGGCGAGGCGCGGCAGTATCTCTTCACCTATCCGAATCTCCTCACGTACCCCGGTCTCTGCATCATTGCGGTGGTGTTGGCGCTGAACTTGATCGGCGACGGGCTGCGCGATGCGCTGGACCCGCGCCTGAAATGAGCAACGCGATTACACCCCACGCCTCCAAGGCCCCGGTCCTGTCGGTCCGCAGCCTGCGCACCTGGTTCCAGACCCCCCAGGGCGATATCCGCGCCGTCGATGGTGTCGACCTGTCGGTCGATGCGGGCAAGGTCCTGTGCGTCGTCGGCGAATCCGGCAGCGGCAAGAGCCTGACTGCCCTGTCGATCATGGGCTTGGTCGACCATCCTGGCCGCATCATGCCCGGCAGCGAGATCCGGCTCGATGGCCGCGACATCGCCAATCTGCCCGACCGCGAGCTGCGCCGCATCCGCGGCAGTGCCGTGTCAATGATCTTCCAGGAGCCGATGTCGTCGCTGAACCCGGTGGTCCGCGTCGGCGCCCAGATCGTCGAGGCGATCCGCCTGCACGAATCGGTGTCGCGCGCCGATGCGATGAAACGCGCGGTCGAGATGCTTCGCCTGGTCGGCATCACCGCGCCCGAACGCCGGGTGCGCGACTATCCGCACCAGATGTCGGGCGGCATGCGCCAGCGGGTGATGATCGCGATGGCGCTGGCCTGCAATCCGCGCGTGCTGATCGCCGACGAACCGACGACCGCTCTCGACGTGACGGTGCAGGCGCAGATCCTCGACCTACTGCAGGAACTGCGGCAGAGGCTGGGCATGGCGGTGGTCTTCATCACCCATGACCTTGGCGTGGTGGCGGAAATCGCCGACGAGGTCGCGGTGATGTATGCGGGTGAGGTGGTAGAGCGTGGCCCGGCCAAGGCGGTGCTGGCACAGCCCGCGCATCCCTATACTTCGGCGCTGATGGAAACGATCCCGGTTGTCGGCATGGACCGGACCCAGCGCCTGAAGGCAATCGAGGGCATGGTGCCCAGCCCGCTGAACTTTCCGGTCGGCTGCCGTTTCGCCAACCGCTGCCCGCATGCCTTTGACCGCTGCACCTCCGAACCGCCGCCGCTCTTCTCGACCGGCGCCGCCGAGGCGGCGTGCTGGCTTCTAGCCAAGGATGGCTGCACCGTGGAGGAGGCCGCGCAATGACTGTCGCTCCGCTCGTGTCGACCCGCAACCTGCAAACCCTGTTCCCAGTCAAGGAAGGCCTGATGCGCCGCACCGTCGGCCATGTCGCGGCGGTCGACGGCATCGACCTCGATATCGCCCCGGGAGAAACGCTGGGCCTGGTCGGTGAATCCGGCTGCGGAAAATCCACCCTTGGCCGCACGATGCTGCGCCTGATCGAGCCGACCGGCGGGTCGGTGACCTTTGACGGCGCCGATGTGCGGCAGATGGATGCCACGGCCCTCCGTCGTCTCCGCCGCGACGCGCAGTTCATCTTCCAGGACCCCGCCGGATCGCTGAACCCGCGTCGCACCATCGGTGACATTGTCGCCGAAGGGCTGCGCGTCCACGGCATCGTGCCGCCTTCGGAACGGCGCGAGAAAGTGCGCGACATGCTCGACCGCGTCGGGCTGCGCCCCGATGCCATCGACCGCCATCCGCACGAATTTTCCGGTGGCCAGCGCCAGCGCGTCGGCATCGCGCGCGCTCTGGTGCCCGGGCCGCGCTTCATCGTCGCGGACGAGCCGGTCTCGGCGCTCGATGTGTCGATCCAGAGCCAGATCCTCAACCTGATGCGCGACCTCAAGGCGCAGTTCAACCTGACCTATGTCTTCGTTGCGCATGACATCGGCGTGGTCAGCTACATGGCCGACCGCGTGGCAGTGATGTATCTGGGCAAGGTGATCGAGCTGGCCGAGACCGACCGGCTGATGCAGAACGCCCAGCACCCCTACACCCAGGCGCTGATGTCGGCGGTGCCCGATGCGCGTCCGACCCACCGCCGCAAGCGCATCCTGCTGCAGGGCGGGGTGCCAAGCCCGATGAACCCGCCCTCCGGCTGCCGCTTCCGCACCCGCTGCCCGGTGGCGAAGCCGGTCTGCGCGGAGATCCCGCCGCTGCTGGCACCGGTCGATACAGGCCACGCGGTCGCTTGCCACTTCCCCGGACCGATCTGACACCTAAAGGACTGACCGGTCTAAATGCCTCTGACCTGCTGTCTCGGCCCCGAAACAGGCCGGGGTGTTGCTGTTTCGCCCGAAAGCCTGTGTTTTCAAGGAATTTCACCGCGAAAAACCTGCGCCAGGACCGGCAGAAAGTGTTTGCCCAACCCGAATTGATACTGTAGAAATTTAGTGGAATGAACGGTCGGTCCAGAAGGTCGACCCCGAATTGGACCACAGCCATCGACCCGTAAGGGTCTCAGGACGAGCCGGAGCCATCGGCACCGGGCAGGAGAGTTTTGCCGCATGAAAGCTGGACAGACCAATGCAGCGGAGCGGCCGACCCGCGTCATCGTCACCGGGGATTCGATCCTGAACCACAGCGCTGCGCCGTGCCGCAATCCGGCCTTCACCGCCGTGCTCGACATCCTGCGGTCGGGCGATGTCGTCCACACCCAGATGGAAACCCTGCTGCACGACTATGACGCGCCTGCACTGTTCCCGGCCGCCGAAGGCGCCTGGGGCTGGATGCGCGGCCCCAAGGGCGCGGCGCAGGAGCTAAAGGATTTCGGCATCAACCTGATGTCGATGGCCTCGAACCACACGCTCGACTATTCCTACGGCGGGCTGTTCGAGACTTGGAATGCGCTGAATGCCGCCGGTGTCCCGCATGCCGGGACGGGCCGCAACCTCGCCGAGAGCCGGATGCCCGCCTTCCTTGACGACGACCGGGGCCGGGTCGGGCTGGTCTCCTGCTGCTCAAGCTTCCCGATGTTCTCGCGCGCCGGCGATGCGCGGGTCGACATGGTTGGCCGTCCCGGCCTGAACCCGCTGCGCTACCACTGGCGCGTGGATCAGGCGACGGCGGACAATCTGATCGACCTATGCGCAAAGCTCGGCCTCTGGGTTACGCGGGTGGGCAACGAATTCACCGTCAACCCCGCAGGCATCCACAACACTTTGTGGCGCTTCCGTGTGGGCGAGGATGGCCCCGCCACCTTCTGTGACGAGGATGATCTGGCCGGCAACCTCGCCTCGGTCCGCCATGCCCGCGCGCAGGCCGATCTGGTGATCGCGCATCTGCATGCGCATGAATTCAACGCGGCGGACAGCAAGATCAACACTTCGGCCGAATTCATCGAGGAATATGCCCGTGCCGCCATCGACGCCGGGGCGCATGTATTCATCGCCCAGGGCAGCCACGCGCCGATGCGCGGCATCGAGATCTACAAGGGCTGCCCGATCTTCTACGATCCCGGTGACCTGTTCCGCCTCGGGCGACCCGACAAGGTGCCACAGGATTTCTACACCCGCTGGGGTTACGGCCCCGAGGCGCGCCAGCCCAATGCCGGTCCGGTCGAGGCCTATGTCGCCCGCAACGCCGTCTTCGGCTGGGGCGACCAGCCCAAGGAGATGTTCCCGACCCCGCTGGAAATCTACAGCCACGAGCCGGGTTTCTTCATCCCGGTCTGCGAAATGGGGCCGGATTACCGGGTCACCAAGATCACCATCACCCCCTGCATCTGGCTCAAGGGTTCCAAGGCCGAGAGCGGCCTGCCCGGCGTCGCGACCGGCGCCCAGGCGCAGGCGATCCTGCAGAAGCTGGCCGACCTCTCCGCCCCATACGGCACGACTTTTACGATTACCGGCGACACCGCCGAGATCGACCTTTCGCGGGCATGACGCCCGCTCCATCATTGCGAACAAAGGACGACATCATGGATGGCAACGTGCACCCGCCCAAGGCGGGCCAGATCACCGGCTGGCTGGGTCTGGACGTCGGCGGCACCTTTACCGATCTGGTCTATATCGACCAACAGGGCATGCTGACCCGCCGCAAGGTGCCCAGCACGCCGTCGAAGCCTGGCCAGTCGACGCTGGACGGTGTCGATCTGCTGATCAAGGTGTTGGGGCTGACGCCCGACACGCTGGCGCAGATCCAGCATGTCCATTCCTCGACCATCGCCACCAACACCCTGATCGAACGTGACGGCGCCACCGTCGGCTTCATCACAACCAGCGGCTTCCGCGATATGCTGGAACTGCAGCGGCTCTGGGTGCCCAACGCGCAGCGCTATGACTCCGAGCGCCCGCTGCCGCTGGTCGAGCGCAAGAATGTGCGCGAGGTCGTCGGTCGCCTGAATGCCGATGGCGAAGAGATCGAGCCGCTGGACATCGCTGCCGTTGAGAAGGCCGCGCAGGAGCTGGTCGAAGCCGGTGTCGACGGCATCGTCATCTGTTTCCTGCATTCCTTCCGCAATGACGCGCACGAAGCCGCCGCTGCCGCCGCAATCCGTGCCCGCTGGCAAAGCGTGTCCGTTTCCACTTCCTCCGAGGTCTGGCCGCAGGCGCGCGAATTCGAACGCGCGACGCTCGCCACCATCGACACCTATGTCCAGCCCAAGATCGCCGCCTATGTCAGACAGTTGACCGAGGGTCTGGTCGCACGCGGCGTGACCTCCGAGGCCTTTGTCGCCCGGTCGAACGGCGGCGGGGAAAAGGCCAAGAACGTCAAGAACCGCCCAGTCGTCGCCGTGCTGTCCGGCCCCGCCGCCGGCGTGTCGGGCGCGGCGCGCGTCGCGGCTGACGCGGGCTGGGAAGCGGCCGACCTGATCACCGTCGATATCGGCGGCACCTCGGCCGATATCGGCGTGATCCGGGGCGGTGCGCCGGTCCTGTCGTCCGAAGAGCATATCGCCGATTTCCCGATCCTCGTGCCGACCGTCGCCGTATCCTCCATCGGGGCAGGTGGCGGGTCGCTGATCTGGCTGGATCAGGCCGGATCGCTGGCCGTCGGGCCGAAAAGCCTTGGCGCCTCGCCCGGCCCAGCCTGCTATGGCCGCCAGTCGGACCGCCCCGCGATGACCGATGCCTTCCTGCTGTCGGGCTGGCTTGGGACTGAACAGCTGCTCGCCGGGATGCTCCCCCTCGACATCGAACGCTCACGCCAAGCGATGGCGACGGTGGCCGGCCCGCTGGGTTGGTCGATTGAGGAGGTGGCCGATGCCGCCGTGTCGATCGGGGTCGCCATGATGGCGGCCGAAACCATGCGCGTCCTCGCCCGGCGCGGCGTGGACAGCCCGACCTTCCGCCTTGTCGCCTTCGGTGGCGCTGGCCCGCTGATCGGCGCGCTGCTGGCGGACGAGGTGCATATCAAGGAAGTGCTGATCCCGCCCACCCCTGGCGCGCTCTCCGCCTTCGGCGCCGCCACTGCCAATGCCGAGGGCGATCTGGTGCAGCCAGTCTATACCCTGCTGTCGCGCCTGACCGAGACGGTCTTGCCCGATGCGGCCAAATCGCTCGATGCGCGGTCAAAGGCCTGGCTGGATGACGTGGGACTGGGCGCCCGCCTGATCGGGCAGGAGTACGACTGGGCCGCCGACATGCATTACGACGGGCAGGGCTATGACGTGACCGTCAAGCTCAAGCGCGAATGGCTGGAGAACTCCGACACCAAGGCCATCGCCGATGCCTTCCATGCCGCGCACAAGCTGACCTTCGGCCATGTCAGCACCCGCGATATCTGGCTCAAGGAACTGCGCGTCCATGTCACCGGTATCGTGCCAAAGCCGGGCAACATCCGACTTGCCCCGACCGAGGTGCCCGAAAAGCTCAAGCCGCGCCAGATCCGCCTGAACGGCGAGATCCTGACCGCCACCGTCCACTTCCGCGACAACCTGTCCGAAGCTGTCGATGGCCCGGCGATCATCGAACAGCTGGATACCACGACGCTGGTGCCGCCCGGCTGGCGCGCGACGACCGCCCCCGGCGACAACCTGATCCTGACGCGGATCTGATCCCTTTCCGGGTCGCGTCTGACGCGCCCCCCCCTTCAGATTGGAATCCCATCATGAGTCCTACAAAAGCCAAACCGCGCGGCATGGCGGAAGCCACGACCGACGAAGTCCTGTCGCATCTCTTCACCGCCGTGGTGGACGAGATGTCGTGGATCCTGCTCCGGTCGGCCTACACGACCTTCGTCAAGGAAACCCAGGACTTTGCCACCGCCATCGTGTCGAAGGGCGGCGAGGTCGCGGCCTATCCGCGCAATACCGGCGTGACCTCGCTGGTCGCGACGCCGATGCAGGCGGCAGTCGAGGCCTTTGACGACTGGGCGCCCGGCGACATCATGGTCACCAACGACCCCTATTCGACCCGGGGCATGGTCACCCATCTGAACGACGTCTACATGTTCAAGCCGGTGTTCTCGAACGGCGAGATCGTCTGTTTCGCCTTCGCCTTCATCCACTGCACCGATGTCGGCGGCGCCGCCCCCGGTTCCATCGACATGCGTTTCCATGAGATATTTCAGGAAGGGCTGCGCCTGCGCCCGGCGAAGATGTTCAAGAAGGGCGTATTCAATCAGGAACTCTGGGACATCATGGCGGACAACAGCCGGATTCCCACGCTGAACAGGGGTGACATCGACGGCCTCGTCTCGGCGATCAACAAGGCCGAGGCCCGGCTGCTGGGCCTGATCAACAAATACGGCAAGGAAGCGGTGGAACGCGCGATCAACCGCAACCTCGACCATACCGAGGCGATCTCGCGGCAGGCGCTGATGAAGATCCCCGCCGGGGAATACCGTTTCACCGAGTATTTCGAGGACGATTACGTTTCGAACGTGCCGGTGCGGCTCGAGGTCAAGCTGACCTCGCGCGGCGATGGCACCGTTGAACTCGACTTCACCGGGTCCGACCCGCAGGTCCGCTCGGCGCTGAACATTCCGTCGGGCGGGCAGAAGCATCACCCGTTCCTCAGCCGTGCCTTCCTCAACTTCCTTGTCACCATGGCGCCGACCATCTCGCTCAACGGCGGCATGCTGCGCTGCGTCGATCTGGTGCTGCCTAAGGGCTCGGTGGTGAACTGCGACTTCCCGGCGGCGGTGGGCATGCGCGCCACCACCTCGATCCGGTTGCATGACGCCGTGCTGGGCTGCCTGATGCAGGCGATCCCCGAGATCGTGCCGGCCGGTGGCGCCAACCAGGTCGCGGTGACCTACGTGTCGATGGCGGGCGGTGCCGAAGGTGGCCGCGTCGTCGTGGCCAACCCGATCCAGGGCGGCTCGGGCGGGTCGGCCAGCATTGACGGCCTGTCTGGCTCTGACCGGCCGCTGGCCTACCTGCGAAACGTGCCGACCGAGATTCTGGAATTCGAGGCCCCGGTCCGCGTTCACCGCTTTGCCCTGTCGCCTGACAGCGAAGGGGCCGGCAAGAACCGTGGCGGTTTCGGCGTCGAATACGATCTGGAACTTCTGCATCCCGAGGCGATCCTCGTGATGCGCGGCAAGGACCGGCATCGCTTCAGCTCGTGGGGCGCCAAGGGCGGGCAGGCGGGATCGACCTGCAACAACACCGGCCGCGTCGGCGACGAAGACCCGGAATACATCGGAAAGGTCACCGTCTATCGCCCGCGTCTGGGCGAGGTGGTGACGATCAAGGGCGGCGGTGGGGGCGGTTATGGCAACCCGATGGAGCGGCGGACCGACAAGGTGCTGCGCGACCATCTGGCGAGTCTCTTGTCCCTTGAGCGCGCCCGCGATGTCTATGGCGTAGTCATCACCGGCGACACGGTGGACGAAGAGGCGACCAAGGCTTTGCGCGCCAAGGCACCGCCACCCTCGGCCGACATGTTCGACTTCGGCAAGGGCCGCACGCAATGGGTCGCCGATTACGGCGACGCTGCCGATACGATCCGCGACTGGCTGTGGTCGCTGCCCTCGGGCTTGCGCGGTTACTGCCGCGAACAATCTTGGAAGCGGCTCGAAGCCTCGGGATCGGCGCCCTTCACCAAGGCCGATGCCGAACAGGTCATCTGTGACATGACCGGCTTCCTGCGCGCCAAGAAACTGATCTGACGACACTGACACCGGAAAGGAACATCACATGAGCACAGTTGCGATCTTTGGTGCCGGAGGCGGGGTCGGGGCACAGGTCGCGCGGGAACTGGCCCGCGCCGACGATGTCACCACGCTTTGCCTCTATGACATCAATGCCGACGCCCTGCAGGCCGAAGCAATGGATGCGATCAACGTCGCGGAAAAATATCGCGCCGGGTCGCTGGAGGTGAAGACGCAGGTCCTCGACATGAAGAACGAGGATGCTGTGGCCGCGGCCGTCACCGCCGCCAAGGCCGACGTTCTGGTACAGGCCGCTATCCCGTTCTCGTGGTATCGCATCTCGCGCACCCTGCCGCCAGATGTCTGGAAGAACGTCTTCCTTGAAGGCCGCCTTGGCCCCTGGCTGCCGCTCTTCACACTGCTGCCACTGAAGCTGATGCGCGGCCGCAAGCTTGCCGGGGTCGACACCCCGACGGTCCAGATCTCGCTGCCCGACTGTGTCAACCCGGTGCTGTCGGGCGTGGGACTGGAGCCGACCTGTGGCGCGGGCAACACCGACTCGGTCACCGCCGTGCTCAAGGCGCGCGCGGCGAAGAAGCTGGGCGTGCCGACGCGCGACTTGACAGTCCGCATGGTCGCCCACCACTTCCACTCCGGCTTCATGCGGTCGCCTGCGCAGAACGACGAGCTGGAGACCTATCCCTGGTGGTTCAGGGTTTACGCTGCCGGGGTCGATGTGACCGACCAGTTCACCTCGGATGCCTTCCTGACCGAATGGCGCGCCCATTTCCCGCATCAGCGCCCGCTCTATGCCGCGTCCTCGGCCGCGAAGAACACGCTGCGCATCCTGCGTGACGATCCGACCATCACGCATGTTGTCGCCCCCGGCGGCCTGGCCGGCGGCGTCGACTGCCGCCTGACCTCGAAAGGCGCGGTGCCGGTCTGGCATCCCGAGCTGCCAGAGGCCGCGGCGCTGGAACTGCTGCGCAAGGCGGGCGAGGGCGACGGCATCGCCGGTTACGATGCCGATGGTGGAGCCCGCATGACCGAACGCGCCCATGCCGCGCTGGTCAAATACATCGGCTATGACTGCCCGGTCATGCGCCCCGACGAGATAGAGGTCCGCGCCGAGGAGCTGGTGGCCAAGCTTAACGAAGCCGCCGCCAAGGTCGCCGCATGAGTAGCGATCTGAACTGGCTTTCTGCCATCGAGCTTGCGGATCTGGTGGGCAAGCGCGAGGTCTCGGCGACCGAGTTGATCGCCGCCACCTTCTCCCGGATCGAGGAGACGGAAGGCACGCTCCACGCCTTCATCAACCTCGACCGCGACGGGGCCGTCGCGCGCGCCGCCGAACTGGACAAGGAACTGACCGGGGGTGCGACCCCCGGCCCGCTGTGCGGCGTGCCCTTCTCGGTCAAGGACCAGATCTGGGCCAAGGGCCTGCCCACGACCGGCGGATCGCTGCAGCTGAAATCGCATATGGCACCTCAGGATTCCGCCTGCGTCGCCCGGCTGCGCGCGGCGGGCGGCATCATGGTCGGCAAGTCGAGCACGCCGGAATATGGCCTGTCCTGGCGCACCCATAACAGGCTGGTGGGCGAGACGACCAACCCTTGGGACACGACCCGCACCCCCGGCGGTTCGTCGGGCGGCGCAACGGCCAGCGTTGCCGCCGGGATCACCCCCATCGCCATCGGCGGCGATGGCGCCGGGTCCATCCGCCTGCCCGCCGCCTTCTGCGGCGTGGTCGGCCTGCTAACGAGCCTCGGCCGCGTGCCGCGCTATGGCGTCTTCGACGGCGGCTTCCACACCAACGGCATCGGCCCGATTGCTCGGACCGTGGCCGACATCACGCTGGCCTATCAACTGATGTCCGGCCCCGATGGCCATGACCCGACCTGCATCCGCCAGGCGCCGGGCGATGTCCTGTCGGGGATCGACGTCGGGATCGACGACCTGAGTTTCGTCTGGTGGAACTCCGCCGCCGCGCCCGACAGCCGCGACGAAACGGTAATCGCCGCCTCCCGCGCCGCTGCCGCGTTGCTTGCCGGCGGGACCATTGCCGATGGTGCCCCGCGGCTCGACCTCGAACAGTTCCGCGAGGTGATCACCATCATCTCTAACACCGACCGCTACGCGCGGGTCGGGCAGCAGAAGAACGCCTATGACGACGCCTTGCAGCGCAGCCTGCTGGGGCCGGAAGTCCGGCGGCGGTTCAAGGAAGGATCGCAGGTCACCGGCGCCGAGTTCACCCGCGCCATGTCGCTGCGGGCGCAGGCCCTGTCCCGGATGAACGACGCGCTCGACAAGCACTCGCTCATCCTCGCCCCGGTCGCGCCGCATGTCGCGCCACTGATCCCGGTAGAAAAGGGCGAGGTGCTGATGCCCGAGATCAGCACCTTTACGTATATGGCCAACCTCACCGGCCTTCCCGCCATCTCCGTACCCTGCGGCATGGTAGACGGGTTGCCGGTCGGGCTGCAGATCATCGGCCGCTTCGGCGACGAGGCGACCGTGTTGCGCGCCGCGCGCGCCCTCGAACGGCTGGCCCCCTGGGCCGGACAGCGCCCGCCGCTGTGACCGCATGACCCAGGGCGGAGGTTTCCGCCCGGGTTTCGTTCCTGGGCGGGAACCCCGCCCGGGCCAGAAACCGCCGCGCGCAATGCGGCGGGGAAGAACAAGGGAATAGACCGACACGAGCGCGGACGCGACTGTCCGCCAGAACTGGGAGTGAACGAAATGGAACGGAAAAAAATGACTCGCGGGTTGCGTGCCGCGCTCTTCTCTGCCGGAATGATTCTGGCAGCAGGGATGGCTGTCGCGCAGGACGGCACCACGCTGACCACCGTGCTGCCCGCCGGCCCTACGACCATTGACCCGCCTGCGACGGTCACCGGCGACTTTTTCCCGATGATCACCATGATGACCGAGGCGCTGACCAGCTTCGACAGCACCGGAGCGCTGGTCCCGGCGCTGGCGACCGAATGGTCCAGCGGAGAGGACGGCCTGCACTGGACCTTCAAGCTGCGCGATGGCGTGACCTTCAGCGACGGCACGCCGTTCAACGCCGAGTCGGTCAAGTTCAGCCTCGAACGCATGCTGTCGCCCGACACGACCAATACCCGCCCCGGTACGCTTGCGGCCATCGGCCAGGTCAATGTCGTCGATGACCTGACCGTCGACATCGTCCTGACCCGGCCCTTCGCCGCCCTGCCGGCAGCGCTGTCGCTCCCCAATGCCGCGATTCTGTCGCCGGCCTCGGTCACCACCGCGCCGAATACCATGGCGCTGGTCACCAAACCCGTCGGCACCGGCCCCTACATGCTGGAAAGCTTCTCCTCTGGCGACGAGCTGGTGCTGGTGCGCAACGATGCCTACTGGGGCAAGGCGCCCTATTACGAGCGGCAGGTCTATCTTGCCGTGCCGGAAGAGGGCAGCCGCCTCGCCTTGCTGCGGTCGGGCGAGGCCGACATCATCTCGCAGCCGCCGGTCAGCGAACTGCCGGCGCTGATCAACGACCCCGAGGTCGCGGTCACTTTTACGCCGACCAGCTACATGATCCAGATGGTCATCAACACCGCCTCGGAATCCGAACCGCGCCTGCAGGATCCGGCGGTGCGCCGCGCGCTGAGCCATGCCATCGACCGGCAGACGATCATCGACCGCATCCTGTTCGGCGCGGGCCAGATGCCGCAGAGCCCGCTTGCCGCCAGCGTCTTCGGTGCCTGTCCGGCGGGCGATTTCAGCTATGACCCCGATCTTGCCCGGCAGCTGCTGGCCGAGGCCGGGGCCGGAGACCTCAAGGTCGAGTTGATCGCCCCCTCGGGTCGCTACATGCAGGGGCCGCTGGTCGCGCAGGCCGTCGCAGGGTTCCTGCGCGAGGTCGGGGTCGATGCGACGATGGGCAACCCGACCGACTGGGCGACCTATATGTCGGTCTTATATGTCCCGCGCGGCGAGGCCGAGCATGACATGGGCCTCCTCGGCTTCGGCGCCAGCTACAACGACCCGAGCCAGGCGCTGTCGCTGTTCCAGGGCACGAACATCCCGCCCGCCGGGTTCAACGCCGCCGGCTACCAGAACCCCAAGGTCGACCGACTCATGACCGACGCGCTGGCCGCCGCCGACCCCGCAGTCCGCGCCGACCTCTACTGCCAGGTGCAGCAGATCCTCGTCGAGGAGTCGCCCTCGCTCTGGCTCTATGTCCAGAGCGCGCCGATCATCTCGAGCGTCGAGGTGACCGGGATCGACGCGATCAACCTGTGGTTCGTAACCACCTATGCCCATCCGGTCGAATGACGGATGCCCGGACCCCCGGAGAAGTTTCCGGGGGTCTGTCGGCGGAAATCAGCAGAGAAGCGGTGTTCTTCCGCCAAGGACGACAGAAATCTTTCCGCCAGCGGCATTACCATCTTGTCGCGCTGCAGAAAAATTGGCATCTAAAGATGGACTGACCGTTCCGACCAAAGCCGGGGCGGGCTGCGACGATCTTGGGGCAGATCCTGCCCGGCGATAATTGTGTGGATGCCAAGGGATGACTGTTCTTGACGGAGTTCGCGCCGAAACCAAAATGAACACGACCCGCGAACGCATCCTGCAGATCGCGGCCGAACTCTTTGCCCGCAATGGCTATGATGCGACGGGGATTGCCGAACTTGGCGAGGCGGTGAATCTCGGGCGCGGCGCGCTGTATTATCATATCGAAAGCAAGGAATTCCTGCTGTTCGAGATTTCGATGCGGCACATGACGGCGATGGCCGACCGCGCCGAGGAGTTGGTCGGCGCGCCTACCGAGCCCCAGGACAAGCTGCGCCAGCTGAGCCGGATGCTGTTGCGGATGATCGCCGATTCGCGCCCCGAGGCGACGGTGACCTTCCGCGATGCCCGGGCGCTCTCGACCGACCGCGCGCATCTGCTCGGGGAGCAGCGCCGCCGGGTCGAGACGGCCTGGCAGCGCCTCTTCGACGAAGGCCAGCAGGCCCGTGTGTTCCGCGCCATCGACCCTGTGGTGATGAAGGGCCTCTGGGGGATGCATGTCATCTCGTATCGCTGGATCGACAAAGACGGCGACCTGACCCCCGAACAGATCGCTGATGCCTTCTGCGACGTGCTCCTGCGCGGAGTCTGCGAACCGGGCTGAGCTCCACGGCCTTACCCTGTCATGGCCTGCCGTCTAGGGTAGCGTCAGGCCGACGGGAAGGGGCGTGTGGCGGGACAGGGCCGGAATCATGGCGGCCGCCGTCGATGTCGTCGAAGGGCTGGGTCGTCGATGGGCTGGGCGGCCCGGATTTCCACGACCTGGTGCTGCGTCTGCTCAGCGCCACCGTGCCGAACGATCTCGCGGCGCCGGTACACTATACCCGTACCGGCCCACCAGACATGATCCTGCCGCGCATCAACCCGACCGCCGCGTTCGAAAGCTATACCCGGCTGTTGATTTCCACCCAGAAGTGCCCCGGGTTTTTCATCGAGAATTGACCCGCCTGAAGGCTATGGTCTGCGGTTTATGCTGGGATCAAGACATACGTGGTCTCCCGTTTCGTTTGGCGACTGCTGAGCTTGCCTTGAAGCGAAGCTGTCGTTGCCTGTTTCAAGTATGTGGCAGCGGTGGGTGAGGCGGTCGTCATCCAGGCCGTGATGGGCTGGTTCGACAACCATCTATGGGAGTTCACCATCGGCGAGCACAGATACGGCCTGCCGATGGACGAGGACCGGGGAACGGCGCCGCGCCAGCGAGCGGCCGCGGTGCGCCTGCGCGACGTCCTCAAGCCGCGCAAGACAACGATCAACTACCTTTACGACTTCGGCGACAGCTGGGAGCATCGGTTCTTGAAGACCAGCTTGGGGGCGTCGGCCTGCCGAAGCTCAAAGAGACGTTTCAACGTCCAGCAAACCCAGAAGTCCTTCTCGATGATGCTGCTGGCGACGCCCCGTCGGGCGCCGGTTTCGCCAAACACCGCGGATCGCTCGGATGCGGCCTCACGGGCGAATTTATCCATTCGTTGAACTTGGGGTCGCGCTTGCGATGGCATGTAGCGTCGGACGCATCCAGGCCGGGGCCTGAACGGCGGTCGACGCAAGCGTCTTCTTATCGCTGGCGGAGAGCCGATGCGATGCAACATGGGCGACATCGGCTGCCCGCGAGGGGCCGAGATGGCGCAGCGCCTGAACAACCGTACCCGCCGCGCTGCCTGGGGCGACAAGATGCTTGGGCGAGGCATGTCGAAGATCGACGATGCGCCTTCCGATGACAACACGACGAGATGGTCCGTCGGTCAGATACGAACTACGAGCGGGCACCTGGGTCGATAGACCAAGGACATTGGCCGCCCGCGGGCCCGCCACCTGCACCTGCGACCCGGTCTCTCTCGCCAGTGCCTGTGCGATGTCATCGGGCGCCGGAGAGAGCGGGCCGAGCTTCGGATGTACCTTGGGGAAGTCATAGAGGCCGCGTGCAAGGCGCCGGAATTTACCGGTCTTGACCAGACGGGACAGGGCCTGATCGACCGCCGCGCGGCCGGCCAGGTCGAGGAAGTCGTTGGGTGTGAAAACGCTGCCGCGCCCGCTGCCGCGGGCCCGTTTCACGATCCGATCTGGGGCGGACATGACGTTGGTGCTCATGTGTCAGAAAATAGTATATGTTTTTCTGACATGCAAGGGGGCACAAACTCGCCGGGACGCCCTGTCTCCTGGCCTTCTTGCCTACCTCAAGGCCGCTGGATAGCGTCCGCGACGTATTGCTCGAATGTCGAGAACGAGTTGTGGCCCTTGGCCGCGTTGGATTTGGCCACCCGGGTCTTGCCGATCCTCTCTTGAAGATACGTGCAAAGTGCGGGCATTTGTTCAGCCGGCAAGGCGCGCCAAGGAGCCTTGAACCTCGACTCGATGTTCTTCGAGATGGCACCGAAGCTGAACTTGATCGCGCGAGACCCGTCGACTGACGCGAACTTGTTGTAGCGCTCGATGAGATATTGAACGTAGCGACTGGCATCCTGATCGGCGCCGATCGTTCCGGCTGGAGGCAGGACCTTCACAACCCTTCTGGGGGTCCTGATGTTGATGACGCCGGCGACGGTCGCACCGGGGCTGTCCACGACCACATTGCCGGTGTGGCCGGTGACCTCGACCCGCCGCATCCCATTGAGGAGACGCGACTCGTAGGCTCGTGGCGCGAGCCGTCCGCTTCAGGGGGATAGAGTGTCACGACCGACAGTAAAGACGTAAAGACCATCGGGCGGCCGATGTGCGCTGACTGTGATTTTGAAGGTGGGACTGTCAGTAATTTCGTGTGTGGCGGGCGATTGCATATTACGCCGCCATGGCGCGGATGAAGCGCTCGCCGAAGATGACAGCGAACTGCGCCTTAGCCATGGACCACTCACGTGGCGGCA
>Ga0172380_10001705_pt1 | contig 37371 bp, 29 predicted proteins | sample Leawe162metaG_FD_119747 | JGI IMG/M metagenome (GOLD analysis project Ga0172380, IMG submission 119747) | Leachate microbial communities from a municipal landfill in Southern Ontario, Canada - Leachate well 162 metaG | ecosystem: Engineered > Solid waste > Landfill > Unclassified | place...
CGTCGCTCCGATGATCTGGAATCCGGCGACCAGCACCTGCGAAGCCTCCGCGACCACCACCTGCGTTGCGCCGATGGTTCCCGATGGAAGAGGCGGCTGCATGACCCCTGCGGCGGGCACTTGTGTCGCGCCTATGGTATGGAACGGAACGTCTTGCGTCGCGCAAACGATAGGCAGTTGCGTCGCTCCGATGAAATGGAATCCAGCCACAAGCACCTGCGAAGCTGACCCGGCTAACACCTGCATCGCGCCGATGGTGTGGAACGGAACCACCTGCGTTGCCTCCATGACCACCACCTGTGTCGCTCCGATGGTGCCGGATGGTTACGGCGGCTGCATGCAGCCCGCAGCGGGCAGTTGCGTCGCGCCCATGGTGTGGAATGGAACGTCTTGCGTCGCGCAAACGATAGGCAGCTGCGTCGCCCCCATGGTATGGAACGCGGCGACCAGCACCTGCGAAGCATCTGCGACCGGCAATTGTGTTGCGCCGATGATCTGGAATGGAACTACCTGTATTGCATCCACGACCACCTGCGTTGCGCCGATGGTTCCGGATGGATACGGCGGCTGCATGCAGCCTGCTGCGGGCAGTTGCACTGCGCCTATGGTCTGGAACGGAACAGCGTGCGTGCAGCCGACGCAGACTTGCACGTCACCGATGTACTGGGACGGAACAGCGTGCGTGCAGCCGACGCAGACTTGCACGTCACCGATGTACTGGGACGGAACAGCATGTGTGCAGCCGACGCAGACTTGTACGTCACCGATGTACTGGGATGGAACAGCGTGCGTGCAGCCGACGCAGACTTGCACGTCACCGATGTATTGGAATGGAAGTGCTTGCGTAACGACTACCTGTACGGGCGGCATGGTTCCCGATGGATACGGCGGTTGCGTAGCGCCTGCCTGCCCGAGTGGTCAATTTTGGAGTGGAACATCCTGCGTAACACAAACCTGTACCGCACCGATGGTTCCCGATGGATATGGCGGCTGCATTAATCCCCCGACGGGTAGCTGCACTGAGCCGATGGTCTGGGACGGGACAACTTGTGTTGCCCCTGCCACCACCTGTACATCGCCGATGATTTCAGATGGATATGGAGGCTGCGTAGCCCCAAGCTGCCCGAGTGGTCAATTTTGGAACGGAACATCCTGCGTCGCGCAAACCTGTACCGCACCGATGATCCCCGATGGCTATGGCGGTTGCATGAATGACCCCAACGCCTGCGTACCCACAGCGGCAAACAATATGTGCGTATCCTGCACGCCTCCCTCGATCCCCGATGGAAATGGTGGTTGCACAACACAGCCGCAGGCTCTCTCCAATAAGCTGGGAACACCAGGCTTCGCTCCCGATCCGGCATCAGGCAAGATGTATGATGCGCATGGCGTGCAGGTGACCATTCCGCTGGCAGGCTACCGGCATGTCGGCTATGTGCATTCATTGCTGGGCATTTCCTCGGCAAATGTGGCCTTGAATGAAGTCACGACCGTGGCGTCAGCAGCGGGCGGAGCCGTTACTTCCTTTGAAGCGCCATCGGTCAACGGGGCGGCTGCATCCAGCACCAACCAATATACGCTCGGGCTGGGCAATGCAATCCAGATGGATTGGGGTGTCGATCCGGTTTCCGGCATGAGCTGGGGGCGCTGGCAAGGTAACTGGGTAACCAGCAACCCGTCCTTGGGCATCGTCCCGGCGGGCGCGGGCAGCAATCTGCACTGGTTTATCTCGCCCAAACAAACAGAAGCGATCAGGCTGCCGGTGACCGGAACCATCGCCTACACCTATGCGGGTGGCACCACGCCGACCGATAATTACGGCACGTTGGGAACCTTGACCTCGGCAACCCTGAATGCCAACTTCACCGCCCAGCAGGTGAATGTATCGATAGGCGTGAGCATGCCGGCTTCGGCGGGCGCGGCGGCGGTGCAACTGAACGCGGCGGCCAACAACGTGCCGATATTGCCGGGTGCCAATTTCAATACCACCAACCCCAGCGTGACCTGCACCGGCTGCACAATGCCAGCGACAGGCGTGATCAGCGGACAATTTTCGCAGGGCGGGGTAGGGGCGGGCGTGGGTTATGGCTTGCTGAATGGCGCCCAGATTATCAACGGGGCGGCGGTGTTTCACAGGAGTGGATCACCTGGCCAATAATCCGTAGGGTGGGCTCCGCTCACCCTGCCTGTCGCGAGATCAAACAGGGCGGTTGCGAGGTGTGCCAAGGGAGTCAGCGTAAAGAACCCGGCCAGGCGGCGCGATCAAGATGCCACTCGGCGGCTGCAATGCGTGCCGCAGGCAACGGCTCGCCGCGCAAGATTTGCTCCAGCGCATCACGTTTTCCCGCACCTGCCACCAGAAAAATTTTTTGTCGCGCCGTATTCAGCGCTGTCAGGCTCAGCGAAACCCGCTCGGCGGGCGGCTTGGGTGCGTTGAATACCGGAACGGCGAGTACATGGTCGTCCAGCGCCGGGTTGCCCAGTGCCGGGTTGCCAGGAAACAGGCTGGCGGTATGCCCGTCTTCGCCCATGCCCAGCAGTGCCAGGTCGAGCGGCGCAACTTGCAGCAGCAGGGTCGCATAACGGGCCGCCGCCGTGCTTGCGCCCAGCTCGGAGGGAATGGCATGGATGTTGGCGGACGGGATGGCGACTTGCCCCAGCAAGGCCCCGTAAGCCATACGGTCGTTGCGTTGCGCATCGCCGGCAGGCAGGCAGCGCTCGTCGCCGAAATAAACCTGCACATGCGCCCAATCGACGGGCAGATGGCGCAGCTTTTCATAACAGCGGCGCGGTGTTTCGCCACCGGCTAATGCGACATGAAAGACGCCGCGCGCCGCAATCGCCTGGCTCGCCAGTTCCGCAACGCGTTGTGCAACGGCTGCCCCCAGTTGTTCAATATCGTCATGCACAACTACGGCCTGTGCATTGGGTAGATCGGTGGTATTCATCATGTGTCGTAATTACTCGGGTGCGGCAGTTATTCTCCTTCCACCATGCAGGGGGAAGGCCGGGATGGGGGTAGAAAGGTGGAATTGCCAAGTTTCTACCCCCTCCCTAACCCTCCCCCTGCAAGGGGGAGGGGACTGGTTTATTGGCGATGCCGTGAGCATATCGTTTTGACCTGAGTATTCATTATGTTTCGTTAGCCAGTTGTGCGGCGCGCAACGCTGCGCCGAACAGCGCGGCGCGATCGTTCAAAATTACCCTGACCGGCATGGCTTCGAGCAGCGGGCGCATCCGCCCTTTGTTGAGGAACGCTTCCACAAATTCGCCATTCTGCAACAGCGGCAAAATTTTTGGCGCGATGCCGCCGCCCAGATACAGACCGCCTTTGCTCATCGTCTTGAGCGCGAGATTGCCCGCTTCCGCGCCGTACAGGCGCACGAACCAATTCAGCGTTTCGCGGCATATATCATCCTGACCGGACAGCGCGGCGCGGGCAATGGCGGCTGCGGCATCGCCATTTTGCATTTCATCGGCCAGCCATTGGGGCGGTTCGGCATGGCGATACAGGCACAGAAATTGGTGCAGGCTCAACAGGCCCATACCGGAAACGACGCGCTCCCAACTGACGTGGCCGAATTGCTGCTGCAGGAAGAGGAGAAAGGTAATTTCCTGCTCGTCGCAGGGGCTGAAACTGGTGTGTCCGCCTTCGGTGGCAAAGGGCAGATGGCGTTGCCCGTCCCAGAACAGGCCCGCTTCGCCCAGGCCGGTTCCCGCCGCAATCACGGCGATATTGCCGTCCGCTTCCGCTGCGCCGGCTTGCAAGGTCAGTAAATCGTCCGCACCCAATGCCGACAAGCCATAAGCCGTCGCTTCCAGATCGTTGAGCAGGGTGCAACGCGCAAAGCCAAACTGTCGCTGCAACGCATCGGCATTGATCTGCCAGGGCAAGTTGGTGGTCTGCACGGTGCGGCCCAGCACCGGGCCGGCGATGCCGAAGGCCGCGTGGGCGGGCGTGTTCGGGGAGCCCATAAATTCGAGTGATGACAGAAATTCGCCCAACAATATTTCGAAGGTGGCATAGTCGCTGCTCGGGTAGCTGGCTTCGTGGGCGATTTTGACCCGCACACCGCCGACCTCGACGAGTGCCAGCCGCGTCTTGGTGCCGCCGATGTCGCCTGCAAGAAAATAATTCATGTGCCGTATAGACTCCATTCCGGGTTTAACTCTGACGTGTCCCTTCTTCCAGCAAGTGCACGATCATCGACCTGAGTTTGGCGGGTCTGACCGGTTTGTGCAGCAGCTGATACCCGCTGACGCTGACCAGTTTCAAAACTGCCTGGCTGGTGTCGCCGGTAATTAACAGGCAAGGGACTTGTCGATTTTGATGTTGGCGCACCAGGTTAATCACGTCTATGCCATTCGTATCATTGCCCAACTGATAATCGCTGACGATGAAATCCCATTCCGTGCCGCCGCGAATAAGTTGCTGCACCTCGGCCACCGATCCTGCCGTGCTTATCTGGCAACCCCATGAGGACATGGCGCTGGCGGTTCCAGACAACACGGCCGCATCATCATCGACGACCAGCAATCGCTTTCCGGCCAAGGGTGATATTTCCGCTGGCGCTTCTTCCTCTAACTGATAAGGGGAGAGACGCCCGGAAATACCCACAGCGTTTTTGACTGGGCTGCTTGCTGTCGGCACCTCCAGTGCGAACACGGTTCCCTTGCCGGGCTCGGAGCGCAATTCGATACGATGGCCGAGCAGCCTCACCAGGCGATCCACGATCGCCAGCCCCAACCCCAGACCCTTTTGGGTATTCAAATGCGGTTGAGCCAATTGGAAGAACTCGCGGAAGACGTTGCCCTGATCGGTCTTGGAAATGCCGATGCCATTGTCGCGCACCTCGATGCGCAGCAAGTTTCCACGGCGGCGGCAGGCAACCATCACGCTGCCGTTTTGCTCTGTATAACGTATCGCGTTGCTGATCAGGTTGGCCAGAATACGCTCCAGCAGTAGCGGGTCGCTGGTGACATGAGCGGCGCAGGGGCGGATCACCAGGCGGATATTCTTGAGCACAGCCAGCATCTGGTAATCCGCCGCGATGCGCTGCAGCATGGCTTCTACGCTGCAGGTGCGTATTTGCGGAACCACTGCGCCCGCGTCCAGCTTGGAAATGTCGAGCAAGGCGTTCAGCAGCATGGCGAGCGCATCGACCGATTGCCCTATCTGCTCGGACAGGTGTTGCTGCGCCGTGCCGGACATCTTGCGCTGCAATTCGGCAACATATAAACCGAGGGCGTGCAGCGGTTGGCGCAGGTCGTGGCTGGCTACCGCGAGGAAGCGGCTTTTATCGTGGCTGGCGCGCTCCGCCTCTTCCTTTTTTGCGCGCAACGCCAAGGTTGCATCCGCAATGCATTGTTGCATCACTTCCTGTTCTCGTTCCAGATGTTCGGTGGTTTTATTCAGGCCTTGCACCAGAGTGGCCAGCTCGGTCACGCTCGTCTCCAGCTTGACGCGCGTATCGAGCTTGCCTGCGCCTATCGCCTGCACGGCCTCGCTGAGCTTGCGGATGGGGGAGGTAATTCCGCGGCTGGCGATATAGATCAGATACGAAGCGATCGCCAGAAACAGGAGGGTGGCCAGCAAAGTCACCCAGAGCAATTGGGTCTTGTGCCGTGTATGGCGTTTCCAACTGATCTCCAGGATGACCGAGCCGGTCGGCTTGATCTTTGCTCTGGAGCCGAAGTCGTCAAAGGCAATTTGTGTCGGAATAATCGCGTGAAACAGCCACAGATCGGATACGCCGTTTGTCGCCGGATGCAGCACAATCGCCTCATCGATATCTCCGGTGTGCGCAAACTGCAGCCGGCTTGCCGCTTTTCGTTCAACGATTTCACTCTTGAAGGCGCTGGAAAACTCGCCCGCGCTGGCCAACATTCGGGTGTCAACGTCGAATATAGCCACGCCACGAATATCGCTTTGTTGCAAAGCGCTGTTGGCGATATCCTGCAGGAAATTCATATTGTTCGAAAATACGCCATATTCACTGCCCGCTGCGAGCTGGTGAACCAGCAATTCGCCCTTCTCCAGCATGCTTTGATCCATCTGCGAAAAATGGTGGCGCAGGAAAAATAATTCCAGGCTGGCCACTATAATGAATAAGGGGATCAGGGTTAGCCAGACCACATATTGGCGGATGCTGAATTGTTTCATCGTGCCTTCTCCGAGGCTTGGTTCATTTTTTCACGTATGGCTTCCGGCGTATCCAGCGTAATTCCCAGCGAGCGCGCCACCTGCTGGTTTAACGCGATACTGAACGAGGCGGGAGGCTGCGGCGCGGGCAATTGCCGGTTGCGCGCAAAAGAAACTGCCATCTCGGCGGCCTGCGCGGCCAGTTGCTCCGGTGTGGAAAAAATCGCCCCCAGCGCGCCGGCATTCACATAAGCCTGCGAGATGCCGATCAGCGGAACCTTGTGCCGGTAGCTGGTCAGCAGGATGTTGCGCACATTGTTGGCGCTGTAGATTTCGCTGTCGGGAACGACGAGCAGCACGTCGCTGTTGCTCAGGATATTTTCCAGCGCGTCAAACAGGGTTTCTGCCGAGCGTATCGACTTGGCGTTGAGCGACAGCCCGCGCGGCAAACGGGGGAGGGCGATGGGCGTGTAGGGCGAATACAGCACGCCGACGGTGCTGTGCCGGGGAAGCGCCGCCTGGATAAAACTCAGTTGCCGGCCCCAAGGTTGGTCGAGAAAAATAGCCGATGTCTGCTGGTGCGCATAGAGCAAGGCGCGTTTTTCCAGCAATATCTCGTAACTTGCCTTGGGAATCATGACGCACAGCACCGGCCCGTCAAATTTGGCCAGAGCAAGCTCTGCCGCTTTCATGCCCACGGCGACGATCAAATCGGTCTTGGCATCGCTGCCGGGCTTGAAATTTCCCTCAGCCTGAAATTCGGTAATAGTTACTTGGGCGTTGCTTGCGGCGAGCGCTTTGTTGAATGCGGCGGATAACTGCTGATAAGGCGGCGTACTGTCGCTCAACAACAGGGAAACGGCTAGCGATTCGGCGTGAACCGGATTTGCCGGGCAGATAAAAAACAACAAAATCATCCCACACCTTGCGAGAAGGCGGTTGGCGAAGCGGGATGTTGGAAGGGTTAGCACATCTGTTCAGTTAACGGGCATGGCAGCCATCCTTAAAGCTCCAGCGTTGCGGTGAGGTAGCGCGTCGAGTGAAAATGAAGTGCCGTTGTAGGTCGGATGAGCGTAGCGCCTTCCGACACTTCCATGTCGGATAACGCTGCGCTCATCCGACCTACGCAATCCGCCGCCTTTTTTGGCTCCAGCTTGTCCGGCTTAGGTACCAGAAGTGCCAAGTCAGACCACAGAAAACACAAAAAGTGCAAGGATTTACCCGCTTTTCTGGGTCTCGCCCCCAAGGTGAATGCTCCCTCTCTGCGTAAATCTGCCTTACAACTCCAGCGTGGCGGTCAGGTAGGCACGCCGTTTGTTTCGGGTCTGCGAGCTGTAGTCGAAGTAGTGGTCGCTCAGCGCGTTTTGTATGATCAGGGCGACTTCGCCGCTGCCCGATCCTTTTTCCTTGTTGCCGAAATGTTGGGCCACCCGCAAATCAACATAGCGCGTCAGCGGTTGCATGGTTCCCGCATCCAGAGAGCGCACTTTGTCTATATGGTAAAAACCGGTGCTGAATTGCAAGCCGCCGTAGACGTCGTGCGAGAACAGCAGGCTGGCACTATTCAGCGGCACCGTCTCGCGGTATTTGTAGGCGTAGCCCTGTAATGCTGAATTGATCGAGGCAACGGGTGAAATACGCGAAGGAGTCGCACCGGCCACCTGATGCGCGTAATTGACGGTCAGCCTGCTGCGTGATCCCAAACTGTATTTGAGCGTGCCTTCCAGCCCGCTGTGAAAGGCGTTGAAATCGCTCTGGAAACTTTTTGGGGTGACGATCGAATTGGGGTCGGCAACCAGATCCATCCAGATGATATTGCTGATCTGGTCGTGAAATGCCCTGACATCAAGAGTTGAATCGGCTTCGTCCAATTGCCGGATATAGCCGATTTCACGGGCAATCGCTTTTTCCGGACTCAGGCCGCCGGTTGCAGAAAAGTTGTGCCATGCCCATTGTTTGCCGGCCACATTGTTCAACGGGACAACTTGATTCCCCAGCTCCTCGATCATTTCAGGATTGCGATAGGCGATTGAAACGCTGGCGCGCAGCGTATCCCGCTGCGTCAGATGGTGGTTATAGGAAACGCGCGGCGAGACGCGCGTTTGCCCCAGCGCATTTTTCTCCGCCATCGCGCCGATATTGACCAGGCTGGCCGGCGCGAGACGCCACTCGTCGTGCGCAAACAAGCGGTACTCGCGCCAGGTTGGCGCAGAGCGCAAACTGTACGCGGCGGTTGCCGAATCCTGGCGCGTGCCGATGCCCCATACCACGCGATTGTTGGCAGAAGTGCGCAGCGTATGCTGCATTTCCAGATCATTGCGGTGAATGACGGCATTATCAAAAAACGGGTAACTCCCGGAAGCGATCGTATTCAAGGTGGCGGGAGTGCAGTTGACACAGGGCGTACTGTAGCGTTCGTCTTGGGTATTCCGGCCAATGTGGTAGTAATTGAGCCGGAAATCGCTATCACCACTGAAGGTATGCAGCCAGGTAAGCTGTTCGAAATCCGATTGGGTTTTCCGGTCGCGCAACCCGGTAAAAAGCGAGGTGGCGGCCCACCCCGTACTGAGGTCTCCCTGTTGTCGTGTGGAATCGCTGTAACCGAGCCGCATCTCAAACGTGTCGCTGGCGGTCGGCAGGTAGCTGATCTGGCCGTTGATCAATTGCGTGCGGCTGTTATCGTTCAGCGGGATAGAGAGGATACCCGGCAAAGGGGCAAAGCCGCTGTCACCGCGCGTAGCCAATGTCACCCGATAGTCCAGGTTCTCTGCCGCCCCGGCAAAGCGTGCCGAAACGTCCGCAACCCCGGCATTTCCCAGTCTGGTTGAAAGCTCCGTTCGCGGGGTGTCGGCAGCGCGACGCGTATAAATATTGATGACGCCCTGCACGGAATTCGAGCCGTGCGAAGCCGCCGACGGGCCGCGTATCACTTCGATCCGCTCTATATCGCCGATATCCAGAGGCAGCTCCGACCAGTCCACTTGCCCGAATATCGGCAGATAAATCGAGCGCCCGTCCACCAGCACCTGCATTCGCCGCGCATAGCCGTCGGTAACGCCACGGTAGGACACGACGGGCGTGTGCCCGTTCTCGTACCCGACATACATCGACGGCACCAGCTTGAACACATCGGCAATATTGCGCGCGCCGGAAGCAACAATCATATCGCGGTCAATGATCGTCATCGCATTGGGGGTTTCCGAAATAGGCTGGGAGAGCCGCGACGCGCTGAGCACGATGGGCAGCTCCTGCAAAAAATCCTGCTCGCTCGCATACTCGGCAGCCACGACGTTTCCGCAGGCCAGGCCGAGCGATATAAAAACTGTAGATAGCCGGGGTGGAAATTGCGTCATGATGTGAATACTCCTTAAGTTGCTCGCAACTATTCAGGCGCTGCCGCTTTTCTCCTTCCCCCTTACAGGGGGAAGGCTGGGATGGGGGTAGAAAGGTGGAGTAAAAGATACTTTGCGACGATTCCATCCTCCCACCCCCATCCTAACCTTCCCCCTTCCAGGGGGAAGGGACTGGCGTTGTGGCTATTTTCGAGCATACCACTTTGACCTGAGTAGTTACTGTTACAAATGTTCTTCCCATACAACTGATGGGGTGAGTGCAGATTGGGATTATATGGGAATGCCGATAAAAACTTTGCCAATTTTGCACGGCCAGGGTGCAGCCAACAGCGTCGGTCAGAAGCTCGTGAGGCCTGCTAAATTGATTCCAATTCGACAGCGCGCTCTCCCATCTCCGCGCTGAAGAGCCTGTAGCCGTTGCGGCCCCCTTTTTTTGCATGGTACATCGCGGTATCGGCATTTATTATCAACTGTTCTGCGCTTGGGCCGTGTTGCGGGTAAATGGCGATGCCGATGCTAACGGAAATATCGATGTTAACGGAAATAGCGGGGCTAACGGAAATAGCGGGGCTACGGGAACAGACCTTGAACGGCTCATTGAGCGCGGCCAAGATTTTTTCCGCCGCCATCACGGCATCCCGCTCTTCGTCGATCCGGGACAGTAAAATCACAAACTCGTCCCCGCCGAAACGCGACACCGTATCCGATCCCCGCCGCATACAGGACTGCAAGCGCGTTGCTACTTCTTTCAGCAACAAATCGCCGATGTTGTGACCGTGCGTGTCATTGACCGGCTTGAACTGGTCCAGGTCGAGAAAAATTACCCCCAATTGCTCATTGTCGCGCCGTGTCTTGGCTAGCGCCTGTTGCAGGCGGTCGGTGAACAAGCCGCGATTCGGCAGATCGGTGAGAGCATCAAAATGCGCCGAGTGGTTTATGCGCTCTTCTTCGGTTTTACGCGCGCTGATGTCAGAAAACGCCGCAGCATAATGGCTGATATTGCCATCTTTGTCGTGAACCGAATTGATGGAGAGCCATTCGATATAAGTTTTACCATCCTTGCGGCGATTACAAATTTCGCCGTTCCATTTGCCGGTGGTGTTCAGCGTATCCCACAGCGCCTTGTAAAACGCCCGTGGGTGGAGGCCTGATGCAAGAATTCTCGGATTTTTGCCGATAACCTCGTCCGGCAAATAGCCGGTGATGGTGGTGAACGCCGGGTTGACTGCAACGATCTGGTTCTCCGAATTTGTCGCTATCATGGCTTCGTCAACAATGTTGAACACCGTGGCCGCAAGCCGCAAATCATCCTCGCGCGCGCGCCGTTCGGTAATGTCGGAGATGATGCCGACAAAACGTAACGGCGCGCCTCCGGTGTCACGGCTGACCACCATGCCCCGGCAAGACACCCATTTCCATTTGCCGCTTTTGCACAACATGCGGAATTCACAGTCGGCAATCGCTGCTTGATTATCGAAGTGTGCTTGCATGCTAGCCATTGCAGAGGGCACGTCTTCCGGGTGGATACGCTTCGTCCAGTCATTCTGGTGATCCCAGGTTTCGCTTTCATTGAAACCCATTATTTCTCTCCAGCGCCTGGAATACGAGATATTGCCGGAATGGATATTCCAATCCCACACCCCTTCACCGCCGCCTTCCAGCGCGAATCGCCAGCGTTCTTCGCTTTCATGCAATGTGGCCTGCAATTTCTTGCGCGCGGCCAGCTCCCACTTCAGCCCCTGGTTGGCTTGTATGGCCTGCAACCAGCTTCGTGCCAACAGCCAGGTGAACAGCGTCAGCAACAGGCTTGCACCGAGGCCGATGCCGGCGACGAGTTGTGGCTTGCCTTTGTTCAGGCGTGCCTCAAAAGCAGGGTGGGAACTGGCCAGCATGGTCCAATTGCGGCCCGCAATGTCAAGATTGAGCGACGCCTGGAATAACACCCCGGGCTTGTTGCGAATACTGATGGCGTCCTCATCGGACAGCAGCATTTCATCGGTTATTTTCACGCCATCATAAATTTCGATATCAAAACCCTTGACGCGATCACCGAGGATGCCGGACATCAGGCTGGGTATGCTGAATGGCGCAAAGACCCAGCCGACGATATTGGCGCGGCGATCGGCCCGCGAGGCGTGCGGAAGGCCGTTGCTGTAGACAGGCATATACATCACGATGCTTGCCTGCGCGCTGCTGCCCGCCCCGCTCTCCAACTCCAATTTGCCGGTAATGGCGGCCTTGTCCGAGTCGCGTGCCAGCTCCATGGCTGCGCGGTGCTGCGGCTTGGTGTAAGGATCAAAGCCGAATAGGCGCAAGTTGCGCCCGGCAAATGGCTCGATGTAGACGATGGGCGCATAAGTGTCGCGATTGCCTTCCGGTTTGACGGTGTAATCGAAGAAGCCTTCATTGCGTATGGCGGCGACATGCCCGATTATTTCTGCGGGTGGCACGATCTGGCTGAAGCCCATGCCATCGATGCCGGCGTAACTTTCATCCAATTGCAGGTGGCTGATATAGGCTTTGAATTCTTTGCGATCCACATGAACCGAAGCGCCAAATAATCCACGCGCCCCGAGCAACACCTGTTCGTAGGCTGCCATGCGCTGTTTGGTGCGAATGCTCGCTTCACGCGCGCCGAAATCAAACTCTGTCTGTAATTTCTGCCTGGTGGCTTGCCGGGCACCTTCCCATAACTGATGAGTTGCCAGCAAGGAAACTGCGAGCACCAGCCACGGCAACAAATGCACGCGCAGACGCCACCCTGTATGCGCATGAGGCGTTGTGGCCGGTGCCGCTGTGGTTGTCGGATTTTCCATGGTGGTTATACATTTGAGCGAATAGTTGTTCGTCAACCTATGGAAAATAGGGTTCTTTGGAGCTGGTTTCAGACGCTGTAGGTCGGATGAACCCAGATAATCCATTTGGACGTAGGTCGGGCTTCAGCCCGACATGTCGGGTTAAAGCCCGACCTACAACCCATTGATTTTGCAATGCCTCAAGAGCGCAGGTTAACCAATGACCCTTCGGCAGGCTCAGGATATGCTTTTCCAACCTACGAAAACCGCCACCTTTTTGGTTATGGCTCATCCGACTTAGGCTTGTCATATCCAACTTCCTGCAAAGATATAAAAACCATCAAGCGGTGTGTTGTGCTGGCGCATTATGAAGATTCAGATAAAGATTCGCGATGTGCCCGGCAGTATGGTTGCTTTCACCCTCACTCCAACCTGGCCAGAACTTGTAATCAATGGATTGCAACATCGGTTTCATCGGCATATCCACCTTGATGATGTGCTCGACCAGCCAATCTCTCAGCGAATGATCGTAATGCTCTATTGCGTTTTCGCACCAAATTCCATTTTTGGAGATCAGCTCATTCTTCAAGTGCTGGAGCTCTTTCAGCAGGTATTCACGTGCCGGTTTTTGCTTTGAAAAATCAAAGCAGATTGCCTGAGCGATTCTTTCTTCATTTTCAAAGTGAACACACAGCCAATCTTCAATTGATTTGAAGGCTTGAATGATGGCTGGACAATCTCTCGACCTGATTGCCTGCTCAATGGCGTTGACCATGTTCATCAAATTTTTGTGATCTGAATCGATAACCGCATTGCCAACGCTTAATTCTTTTTCCCATGACATTCCCATTTTTGCCTCCTGCTATTGATTTACAACCAAGCGGATATTGTGAGGTGAGCAACCGGCGCTGCATTGAATCATGGTGAATACTGCCAAACAAGCACCTGTCTGAATATCGGGCGGCACTTATTTTGTTGTCGGGTTTCGATGAAAAATACTCAGAATTTTCTGAGTTGTTGAGGTTCGTACTGAGTTGGCGAAGGGCGAAGTGGCGGAGGGAGATTTGCAGGCGGCGGTGTGCGATTAAGCGAACAGCTGATGTTCCATCGCATAGCGCACTAATTCTGCGGTATTTTTCAAGCCAAGCTTGTTGAGTAGATGGCTTTTGTGGGTGCTGACCGTCTTGTCGCTGATGAAGAGCTGGTTGGCGATATCGCCGACGTCTAGCCCTTCCACGATCAGGCGGAAAATTTCCAACTCCCGAGCCGACAAAATATGTTCGATATTTTCTGCTTCGGGAACAGCAGAGGCATATGCCAGTTGCTCGGCCATTTGCGGGCTGAGATATTTTCCTGTCGATACGACTTTGCGAATAGCTTCGAGCAGGGTTTGAGGTGAACAATCCTTGCAGATGTAGCCAGATGCCCCGGCCTTCATGGCACGTAACACCATGTTGACTTCATTATGCATGCTGAGCACCAGGATCAACATATCGGGATAGAGATCCTTGATATGGCCAAGCAGATCCACGCCGCTTTTGCCGGGCATGGTCATATCGAGCAACAGCAGGTCAGGAGTGGTAACGCGCAGTTTTTCCAATATCCCTTCACCGTTGGCGGCTTCGGCAACGATTTGAATATCCGGCGACATGCTCAGATATTGAACCAGTCCATCGCGAACCAGATGATGGTCATCGGTGATTGCCAGACGAATTGCCATGTTATCTGCTCCCTTCAATCACAACGAAACCAATTATCCCGGTTACCGGAGCAGCCGGTGCAATTGGGTAGTTATACTTATACACTGATTGGGGGAAACATCAATATGCCGAAATGCCTATATATTTCGGCCTATTGGCCTATTGAGGTTTGCATAATTCGCGACATCCTGTTGTGGCCAGCGGTCGGGCTGCGCGTAGTTATAGCGCGAGGAAAAACAAAAAAGGGCTGGCAATTTGCCAGCCCTTTGAGCCAATTTTGGTAGGCCTTGCCTCATATTTTGTTGAAGTCACAACACCAGCAACAACCTCCGCAATCCGAGCAGGATCAGCACCGCCGCCGCGCCCCAGCGTATCCAGCGCGTGAGCCACTCGCGGTTGTCGCGCAGGTTCTTGCCGAGCAGGCTGATCAACGGCAACAGGATCAGCAGCGGGGTCAGTGCCGCGCCCAGCCCGAACATCATGCCGTTGGTCATGCCCAGTTTGACACTGCCCGCCGCGGCGCATACCGCCAGCAGCGAAGCCAGCGGCGCGCACGGGGTCAGGCTCAGCGCGAAGCCCATCAGCAGCGGTGGTGTGCTGCCCGCGCCACGCACCGCGCTGCACGGCGAGTGCGGTTTCTCGGCGCGCAGCAGCCACAAGCCAGCCGCAACGGAAGCCAGACCAATCACCAGGTTACCGGTGCCGCCGTTCATGGCTTCCGCCAGCCATACGCCCGCCCCGCCGGCGATGGCGCCGAGCATGGCATAGGCGGCAATGCGCCCGGTCACGAACATCGCCGTGTCGTACAGCGCCTGCATTTGCGAGCCGCCGCGCCCCAGCACCCAGGTACCCATGAACGGCAGACAGGTGACGGTGCAGGCGGTCAGTCCCAGCGACAGGCCAAGCAACCAGACCGCAAACAGCGTGGTTTCCTGCGGAATCAATGCCGGGTTAAAAAACTCATCCATTCTTGGCTTCCTTTGCCGGTGCCAGCCAGATCACCTTGTTCTTCGGCAGGCCTTCCGGCGTTTCCAGCTTCACGCGATTCTTGTAGTACTCGCGCGACGACTTGAACAGCGGGATGCCGAAGAACTTGATCTGGATCACGTCGTCGTCCGGGCAATACTCCACGCACCGGCCGCACAGCGTGCAATCTTCGTGGAACGCCTTTTTGCCGTATTCCTGGCCGATCTCGTGGATGTCCATCGGGCAGGCCTTTTCGCACACGCCGCATTTTGCGCACTTGTCGTGCTGCTTTTTCACCAGTTGCATCGGCGAGATGCGCTGGAACAATGCATTCCACGACAGCAGCGGGCAGATGCGGCAGAACGGCAGGCGCACCGCAAGCGCGGCGATGATGACGAAGCCGAACAGCGCATTACCCAAAGCGCCAAAGAAGAAGGTGGCACCCGACGAAGTGCGCAGCGCGATCTGCTCGGTGTCGGCAGTCAGCAGCGTGGTCGCGATGCGCGACGGGCAAACCTGGCAATAGGGGTCGCCAAAGTCGTTGGATACGGTGCCCATGCCGGCCAGCAGCGGCAGGCCGAGCACCAGTATCAGCAACATCAGCCACTTGACCGGACGCACCGTACCGACATTGTCCGGATTCAGGCGTTTCAGCGGCCTGCCCAGCCTTCTGCCGATGCGGTAAATGATTTCCTGCACCGTGCCCATCGGGCAGACCCAGCCGCAGAACGCCTTGTTGAGGAAAAAGAACATGCTGAAAAAAGTGGCCACCGAGATCAGCGTCGGGATGAATATCTTGTAGGTGACTTCCTGCGCCTTGACCAGTGCCTCGCCGACACGGTGGTGGAACTGGTGCTGGTTGACGATCAGGATGCAATGGTCGCCGGTCTGTTTGTCGAATGCGCAGGCCAGCGAGGGCAAGGCCTGCGAGATGCGGTCGCTGACATAGCTGCCGAGCAATGCGCCGCCGTACACGGTGACGAACAGCATGAGGATCTGGATGGCGAAACGGAAACGCGTCAGCGTCGGAAAAATGGTTTTCAGCATGTTCGGGCTTCCTTGTCATTGGCTGTTTCAGCCGTCTGTTTCGCATTCTTACGCTGACGCAACAACGGCGCTGCGCCGAGCATGCCCAGCAGCGTGAACCCCAGCCCCATCGCTAGGTTGCGCTGGTAGAACGCATCCGCGCCGTAACTGGCGTTGAAGGCGGTCAGGTAAGTCTTGCCGCCTTCCGCATATTCGGTTGCCAGCACGAAATCCGCGCTGAGCCGCCCGTGATCATGTGCTCCCGCCGCTTTTTTCTGCGCTGCCTTCTCGAAGTCGTCGGGGATGCCGACCGTGACCACTCCCTGCGCATCACTGGCAAAATCAAACCGGGTTCCATTCTGGGTTTCCAGCCTGACCCATTGGTTGGCGAGTGGCTTGCCGTTGAAGCGCACCAGGAATTTCCATTCCTCGTTGGCGCGATAACGGGAATGTTCGCGCGGATAGGGCTGCGGGATAATCTCCAGTTCATGCTTCTGCTGCATGAACAGGGCGGTCGGGTTCTGCGCGCCGCGCTCGCTGAAAAATTGCACGGCGGAAGCTACCCGCACCTTGCCGGCCTGCTCCTCGCGCGCCGCCAGCCAATGGAAACCGCCATTCTCCGGCTTGTCCAGCTTGGCTCCCGCCATCTCCAGCGCAAGCTGGCGATGTCCCTTGGCATCTTCAACATTGTTGGAATAGGCATCGATGCTGTTCGCCACGATACCCTGCGGAACAACAAGAACCACCCTGCGTTCGCGGCTTTCGCCGCTCATCCTGGTTTTTAGCATGGGGAATGCCGTCCATGCCGCAGGCCTGGCAGCGCCGTTGGTTCGCGCAGCACCTCCCGCATCGCCATGTGCAGCGTGGTTGGCGTGTTCCCCTGCCGCCATGCCTGGCTGCGCCGCTGCCGGCGCACTTTCGGCAGCGCGTGCAAATGACGGAAACATCAGCGATGCGGCCAGGAGTAAAGTGAAAGCAGGCCGGGTTTGAGCCGACACACGAGTCCAATTATTCGTTCTCATGTTTTTTCCTTAAAACGCCAGCGTCAAGCCGGCTGTCCACACCCGGCCCGGATCGACCGTGATGGACATGTCTTCGGCGTTGTAAACCCCGTTGCCGTCCGCGTCCGAACCGCCGCGTATCGTGGAGTAGTAGCGGCGATCGAGCAGGTTGTCGATGCGCGCGAATGCCGACCACTTCATGCCGCCTTCGGTCTTGAGCTCATAATTGACCATCGCATTGAACAAGGTGCGCCCACCTATCCAGACCTGATTGACCTCGTCCACGAACATTCCGCTTTGGGTGTTCATCTCGGCGCTGAAAGACAAGGCTGGCGAATAACGGTAGCGTGTGGACAGGTTCGCCTTGTGCTTGGGTGTGCGCGGTACGACATTGCCGGTGTTGTTGTACAGCACCGACGGCAACGGCACGCTGCGCGAGCCCATTGCCATCCAGTACGAATCGTTGCGGGTGAATATGGCATCCAGATAGGTGTAGGCGATGTCTCCCGACCATGTCTGCCTTGCGTCCGTCTTTACGCCCAGCTCGATACCGCGGTTGCGCACGCCGCCGATATTCTGGTATTGCTCCGCAACCGGGTCGGTTTGATACTGGCCGCCGGTGTTCAGGATGAAATCCTTGCGGTCGATCTGAAACAGCGCCACGTCCATGTCCAGCGCAATGCCGAGCAGCTCACTCTTGGCGCGCAGGCCGATTTCCTTATTCCAGGATTTTTCCGGGGCTAGGTTCGGGTTGGCCAGGATCGTGCCGGTCGGCGTAATGGTGCTGCCGTATAGCTGGCTGACGGTCGGCACGCGGAAGCCGCTGGAAATATTTGCGTAGATTTCGCGCTCTTCCGACAAGGCGTAATTCAAGCCGGCGCGTTCCGACCAGACATTGAAATCTTTCTGGCCGGTGAGTGTTCTGCCAGCCGCAACTTGCGCCGCCGTCAGCGGCATGTAACTTTCATATTTCGACGTGATGCCGTCGTAACGCGCGTTCAGCGTAACCGTCAGCGGATTGGTGGCCTGCCACTTGAATTCGCCGTACACCGCCTGGGTGTCGGAGGTGGACAGGTTGTCGGCGGTTATGGCCCCCGCAAGATTCAATGGATTGCCCGGATTGATTGCAGTGCCGCGCGCGGTGTAGCTGAACAAGTTGCGCGTAACCGCACGGTCCGTGAAAGACTGCAAATCCAGCCCCGCCATCAGGCCGATCTGTTCGCCGCCCTTGCGCCACTCTGCCTTCAACCCCTTCTGTTCCTGCTTGGTATCTCCGCCGCTGGCGTATATATCGTTATGATTGGCCATGTTGCACGCCGCAGTGGTGGTCACGGTTGCGCCGACGCAACCGTCGGTCGTCCGCAGGAACCCGCTGGGGTTGGACCAGCTGAAGGTGTGATCCTTGAACACATAGGTATTCACCAGCAGGTTGCCGCCCGCACCAAAATCCTTGGCGTAGGTGACGTTAAACTTGTCCAGATTGACGTCGTACATGCGCGCATAATCCTTGCCGCCGCTGAAGCTCTGCGGGTCAAACCAGGCAGCAGTGACGCCCCTTACCGTGCCGTGGCTGTCCTTGGCGCGGCTGGAATTCTCGAAGCCGAAAGCGATGTCGCTGGTCTCGTCGATCAGGTATTGCAGCTTGCCGTTCAGGTATTCCGCAAAGGAACCGCCCTGGTCGTGGTAGCTATCCGTTTCGCGTTTCGTGGCCTGCACATGCCCAACCCAATCACCTTTTGAAAATCCTGCACGCAGCAGCGTCTTCAGGTAATTGAAACTGCCCGCTTCGGCGCTCGCGGTCACACCCGTCATTTTCGCGCCGCGCTTGGTGGTGATAATCACCGCGCCGGACAACGCGTCCTCGCCGAATAAATAGGAGGCGCCGCCCTTGATCACCTTGATGGACTCGATGTTGTCCAGGTCGATATTGACGCGCCCGGTACGTTCCTGCACCGGCACGCCGTCGATCACGATCGCCACACCGGGCTTCTCGCCCATGTAACGCTGCGCTTCCACGCCGCGCAGCATGATTTTTACCGAGTCGCCGCTCTGTACTTCGGCGGTCACGCCCGGAATGGATTCGAGTATCTCGACGAGATTCTTGCCATGCTCCTCATCCACCTTCTTGCCGCTGATGTTGTTGATATTCGATGCCTCACCGCGCTTGGAATCAAAACGGTCGTCAATCGTCGTGGAGGTCACGCTGACCTCCGGCAATACGCCCGGATTGGCATACACCGTCTGGCTGATTGCCAGCGAAATCACGCTCAATGCAAAAATCTGCTTCCCTTTCATACTCCATCCCCTCAAGCAATAGTTATTGTCAAAATTAAAGCGGGCGGATTGTATGGATGAAAAATAAATTTGAGAATGTGGCATATTGCCGCGCGGCAATATGTCGCACCCCTTAATGCAGCATATTGGCCAACAAGAGTTTAGGTTTTTAGCTGGGGTTGGAAAATCAAGTAAGGCGATAATCGAAATTGAAAAGAGTGTTTTGGATAAATTATCCCAAGACTCCGTGCAAATATAACAGGTATATATGCACCTATTAAACCATCAATTGCTATTAATCGGCACAATAATACCGATTGACATCTATGGCTATTGATGGCATAAATAGATCCGGCGCAAAATGACCGCCTAACAGCATAAATGCCAATTAACCAGCACATAATGACCGAATGAGCGCGCTACTATTCAATACACCAGAAGAACTTCAGACCGTCTTGGGAGAGCGCCTACGGCGCTTACGTCTTAATCGCAATCTGGATCAGCGCACCACCGCCGAGAAAGCCGGTATTTCTGAAAAGGCGCTGCGTAATCTTGAATGCGGCCACGGATCAACCGTGGAGACTCTGATGCGCGTATTAAAAGCACTCGAACATCTTCAAGGTATCGAAATGCTTGCGCCAGAAATTAGCGTCAACCCACTGGATTTGCTGCGTCAATCCAAAGCGCCGCAGCGCGCGCGGCGTACTCAAAAGCCCACCAAGGAAAACTGATGGACACCCCGGTCATCGAAGTGCGCATCTGGGGCAAACGTGTCGGAGCCGTGGCACCAGACCCGCGCTTGGGCTGTTACGCGTTTGCCTACGATCCCGCCTGGAAACGGGGCGGCATCGACCTGGCGCCACTCACCATGCCATTGGCTGATACCCGGCCTACCTTTGCTTTTCCGAATCTTTCCGAGCCCAGCTACAAACGCCTTCCCGGATTGCTGGCCGACGCGCTACCCGACGACTTTGGCAATGCGCTGATCGATGCCTGGATGACCGGCAAAGGGGTCGAAAAACGCGCCGTTACCACCCTCGACCGTCTTGCCTATATGGGCAAACGTGGCATGGGCGCGCTTGAATTCAAGCCGGCACGCGGGGCGCACAGTGAGAGTGCCGAGCCTTTGGAAATGAAGGGCCTGGTAGAGGCGGCGCGCAAGGTAATTCATGGCGGCCTATCCGGCGATGTGCAAGCGCATGCAGCGCTCGCCAATATCATCCGGGTCGGCACTTCTGCCGGTGGTGCGCGCGCCAAAGCGGTTGTCACCTGGAATCCGCAGACGAACCAGATTCGCAGTGGCCAGTTTGATGCGGCTCACGGCTTCGAGCACTGGCTGCTGAAATTCGATGGTGTAGGCAAAGACCTGGAGTTAGGCGGAGCAGCCGATTACGGGCGCATCGAATACGCTTATCACCTGATGGCCAAGGCTGCTGGTATCAACATGGCAGATTGTCGCTTAATGGAAGAAAGCGGGCGTGTTCACTTTATGACCAGCCGTTTCGACCGTGAAGTGAATGACGAAGGCACTATCAAGCACCATGTGCAAACGCTCTGTGCCATGGATCACCTTGACTACAAACAGCGCGCGACCCATGCCTACGCTCAGCTTTTTATGGTCGTTTTCAAACTTAAGTTGGGGGATGAAGCTATCGGCCAAGCCTTCCGGCGCATGGCCTTTAACGTCATGGCAAAAAACTGTGACGATCACACCAAAAATTTCGCTTTTCGCTTGAAGCAGGGCGAATCATGGGAACTTGCCCCGGCCTACGATATAACCCATGCATACAACCCCAAGGGGGAGTGGACTTACCAACACCTGATGAGCGTCAACGGCAAGTTCAGCGCGATCACACGCGCCGATTTATTGATTGAGGCCGAGCGCTTTGGCGTTCGTCGCCCGTTAAATTTGTTGGCCGACGTGCGTGCGGCTTTGGAAAGCTGGCCGGAATTCGCCAAACGTGCTGGCCTGAACGAAGCAACAGCCCATGCCATTACCGCAGATTTTGAACCGATCTGACCTCAATAAAAGGCATTTTAATGCCATATATAAAAACAATATATTGCTCTATGGCGCAACAAGTAACTTGACATAAGTGCTCTATAGAGCATAATAATAATATGAAATCGCGCTTTAAAGACCTCAAACAACGTCAGCTGGATGCCGGGCTGACACGCTGGCGCTCCGCAGAGCTGCCCGTGCGGCCGCCTTCTGGCTGGATAAAGGCGATCCGCGAAGCGCTCGGCATGCCAGCGGCACACCTTGCCAAGCGGCTAGGTATCGTGCCTTCAACGGTGCTTCGGCTGGAGACCTCCGAGGCAGACGACACCATCACCCTGGGCAGCCTGCGACGAGCAGCAGAAGCGCTGGGTTGCGAATTGCAATATGCCTTGGTGCCCAGGCAATCCATCGCACAAACCATGGAAACACAGGCCAACAAAGTTGCCCGCGAACGCATGGCGGCGGTAGCGCATACGATGGCACTGGAAGCACAGGCCACTTCAAATGAAACCGTCGATACCCAAGTGCAAGAATTGGCGGAGAGTCTCCTCAAAGGATCCAAGCGGGAGCTATGGCGGTAAATCTCGATTACCTGCCAGGTGCCACCCCGCTGGATGCGGACGAACTCGCCTGCCTGATACCCAAACACATCACCACACAGGGCGAGCTCAACGAATGGGAACAGCTCAATATACTGCAAGGTGAAACTTGGGCGCGGCGGCAACGTAAGGAAATTCTCGATGAGGCATTCGTGCGCCAACTGCACAAGCAGATGTTTGGTGAAACCTGGAGTTGGGCAGGTAGCTTCCGCAAGTCAGACAAAAATATCGGTGTTGAATGGCAACAGGTCGGTGTGAAATTGCGCGACCTGCTCGACGATGTGCGTTACCAGATCGAACACGCCACTTATCCGACCGACGAAATCGCCGCGCGCTTTCATCATCGCCTGGTAGCCATTCATCCGTTCCCAAACGGCAATGGCCGCCACGCGCGGATGATGGCCGATTTACTGGCACAAAAACTTGGACAACCGCGATTTACCTGGGGCAGCAAAAGCTTCAGCGAAGCAACCGAAACGCGCATGAGCTACATCGACTCCTTGCGTGCCGCCGACAGTGGCAATATCCAGCCGCTGCTGACTTTTGTTAGAAGCTAGAAAATAGACCTACATGAAAATAGCACTCGCCCGCGAACATCGAAAAACATTGGAAACCGTGATTGCTCAGGCGCGTGTAACTGCCGAATCAGGTGCGGCAAAGCACTCCAAGCCCTGCTGTTGGCGCACAGCGCATGTTATGCCGTAGCCGCAATATGCTTTGCTGCGACATTTGATCCGCGCACAATTTCTTACAAATGAAACATTGCCGGATAATGACAGGCAGCTATACTTGAAAAAAACAATAGAATCATCTTATGCTCGCTCATCCAATACGTTACTTTTGTGTCCTGCTCTGCTTCTGGAGCAGTTTGGCGTCTGCTGAAGAAACATCCGATCCATTCGGTACGGAAAAGGCGCTCTCGCTCAAGCCGGCGTTGCGGTTGGGCGGCGCGGTGGGCGACCCCTGCGCTGAAGGTGTGCCGACCGGCGCGCTCAATTTATTGGAAGTGGTCAACTTCGCGTTGTGCAACAACCCGCAAACCCGCGAGGTATGGGCAAGCTCGCGCGCGCAGGCGGCGCAGGTCGGTGTGAGCCAGTCCGGCTACCTTCCCGGCGCAAACCTGAGCGCTTCGGGCAATCGCACTTCGCCCGGCACCGGCCAGCGCAGTTATGGTTTGACGCTCTCCTATCTGCTTTACGACTTCGGCACGCGCGCCGCCGGCGTGGAAAACGCGCGCCAGTTGTTGGACGCCGCAAATGCCACGCAGGACAGCACGGTACAGGCTGTTTTCCTCCAGGCGGTGCAGTCTTTTTACCAGACGCAGGCAGCGCAAGCCGCGCTGGAGGCAGCGCTGGAATCGGAACGTGCGGCAAAAGAAAGTTTTTCTGCCGCCGGGGCGCGTTACACGGCGGGAAGCGCCACGCCCGCCGATAAATTACAGGCGCAAACCGCTTACTCGCAAGCCACGCTGAACCAGATTACCGCCAGCGGCAACCTGAACAATGCCAAGGGAACGCTGGCGAATATGCTCGGGCTGGATGCCAACCAAAACATCGTGCTGGCGGCGGCGAACACTGCGGCTGTTCCGGCAAATTTCGACCGCGATGTCGCCGCGCTGATCGAGGAAGCCCGGCTGCGCCGCCCCGACCTGCATGCCGCCGCCGCGCAGGTGAAAGCCGCGCAAGCCAATGTCGATGCGGTGCGCGCGTCGGGCAAGCCCTCGGTTTCGCTGACCGCTTCGACCAACCAGACCAGTAGTGCGGGCCTTACCACCAGTGGTGCGTCATTCGGCGTCAATCTGAGTGTGCCGCTTTTTGCAGGCTTTGCTCCAACTTACCGGATACGCGCCGCCGAGGCGCAAGTGGAAGCGCAAACCGCGCAGCTGGAGCGCTTGCGCTTGCAGGTGGCGCTGGACGTATGGACGGCATACCAGAACCTCACCACCGCGACGCAATCGTTGCGCACCACCGCCGATTTGCTGAACAGCGCGGAACAGTCGGAGCGCGTTGCGCTGGGCCGCTACAAGGCCGGGGTGGGCAGCATTCTGGACGTGCTGAACGCGCAAAGCGCTCTGGCCGGCGCGCGCCAGCAGCGTATCCAGTCCACGTTTAACTGGAATATCAACCGTGCCGCGCTCGCTCGAGCCATGGGCAATCTGGACGACAGTTTGTTGCAATCCTTGCCGGGCGGAACCGGTCAAAAACCTTAATGACGCCATGAAAAAATTATTGCGCTCCCCGGTTGCCCTGTTCTTCATTGCCGTTGTCGCCATCGCCGCAGGCATCGCCACCTACCGGCAGCTCTACATGGTTGCGCCGGAACAGCAATATCGCTTGCAGGACGTAGAGAAGGGCGATATCAGCCAGGTCGTTTCCGCCAACGGTACGATCAATCCGGTCACGCTGGTCAGTGTGGGCACACAGGTTTCCGGTACGGTGAAAAAACTCCATGTGGATTTCAACAGCAAGGTGGAGCGAGGCCAGGTGCTGCTGGAGCTGGATGATGCCCTGCTCAGCGCGCAGCAAAAGCAAGGCCTGGCGAACGTGAAGAGCGCAACCGCCACGCTGGAGTTGGCCGCCGCCAATGAGGCGCGCGCCCTCGCCCTGTTCAAGCAGGAATATGTCTCGCAACAGGAAGTGGACACCGCCCTCCAGACCCGGAAAGCCGCCGAGGCGCAATTGCAACTGGCGCGCGCGGCGGTGGAAAAAGACAGCGCCAACCTGACTTATTCGGTGATCCGCTCGCCGGTGTCCGGCGTGGTGGTGGATCGTTCGGTGGATGTCGGCCAGACCGTTGCCGCCAGCCTGCAAACCCCGACGCTGTTCAAGATCGCGCAGGATTTGTCGAAGATGCAAATCCACGCCAATTTCGCCGAGGCGGACATCGGCAGCATCCGCATCGGGCAAGCGGCGCATTTCACCGTGGATGCTTTTCCGGGACGCCATTTTCAGGGCGAGGTGATGCAGGTTCGCCTCAATCCGGTCATCCAGCAAAATGTTGTCACCTATGATGTGGTGGTCAACGTGAGCAACCCCGAGCAAATCTTGCTGCCCGGCATGACCGCCTATGTGAGTATTACCGTAGCCTGGCGCAAGGGCGTGTTGCTGGCGCCGAATGCCGCCTTGCGCTACAAGCCGTCCAGCGGCGGCAAACGTGGCGGCGGACGCCCCGGCGGCGCGGCGAATGGTGGCGCTGCGAATGGCGGTACGGCGAAGTCTGTTAAAGATGCTTCTTCAGGTCAAGACGCTTTCTCCGGCAAGGTGTACGTGCTGGAGCAAGGCGAGTTGGTGCCAGTCAGCGTATCGCTCGGCATCACCGATAACCGCAATACCGAAATCGTGGGCGGCGAAATCAAGGTGGGAGATCAGGTCGTCGTTGGCGAAGCGCTGGCATCAAGCGCCCAGGGCGGTTCATCGGCGCTGCGCATGAGATTCTGATGTCCAACCCCGTTATCCGCATCGAAGGCCTGCACAAGTCCTACGAGACTTCTGCCGGATTGTTTCCGGCATTGAAAGAGGTGAGCCTCGACATCGCCGCCGGTGAATTTGTCGCGGTCATGGGCCCGTCCGGCTCGGGGAAATCCACTTTCATGAACATCCTCGGCTGCCTCGACAAACCCAGCGCCGGACGCTATATGCTGGATGGCCGCGACGTTGCCGGCATGGACAAGGATGAGCTGGCCTTGCTGCGCAACCGCACCATCGGCTTCGTGTTCCAGGGTTTCAATCTGCTGCCGCGCATGTCGCTGCTGGACAACATTGCTCTGCCGCTGATCTATTCCGGCGTGGAGCGCGAAGAACGCCAGCAGCGCGCCCGCGACCTGCTCGCCAGGGTCGGGTTGGAAGGTTACGCGGACTCGGTGCCCAACAAAATTTCCGGCGGCCAGCAACAGCGCGTCGCAATCGCCCGCGCGCTGATCAACCGCCCAAGCCTGATTCTCGCCGATGAACCGACCGGCAACCTCGACAGCCATACCAGCGAGGAAATCATGATGCTGTTCGAGGAACTCAACCGCGAAGGCATCACCATCATGCTGGTCACTCACGAAGCCGATATCGCACATCACGCCAAACGCCAGGTGCGTTTTTTCGACGGACGCATCGTCAGCGACCAGGTTACGCCGCAGAGGGAGCATGCAGCATGAACATGGCTTTATGTAGGTCGGGATTCATCCCGACGCAGCCATCATGTCGGGATGAATCCCGACCTACAGGTGGCGTTTCATATCATGTTGATGAGGTGGCAGCATGATCTTCGCCATGCTCGGCGAAGCCTGGCGCGCGATGGGCGCAAACCGGATGCGCACCATGCTGACCATGCTCGGCATGGTGATCGGCGTCGGCGCGGTGGTGCTGATGATGTCCATCGGGCAAGGCGCACAATACGCCATCAAGCAAACCATCAGCGCGCTGGGCAGCAACCTGTTCATATTGCGTTCCGGGCACACGACAACAGGGGGGGCGCGCTCCGGCAGCGGCAGCGCCCATACCCTGACCGTCAGCGATGCGGCGGCCATCGCCGAATTGCCCGGTGTGGAAGCAGTCGCGCCGATCCATCCCGGCAGCGCGCAAATCGTCTATGGGCCAAATAACTGGAACACCGCCATCATCGGCACCACGCCGAGCTATTTCGATGCGCGCTCTTGGCCGATTGCCTCGGGTTCGGCATTCACCGATTCGGATGTGCGTTCCGCCACCCGCGTCGCGCTGATCGGCAAGACGACTGCGCAAAACCTGTTCGGTGATGAAAATCCGATCGGCAAAACTATCCGTATCCAGCAAAGCCCGTTCGTCATCCTCGGCATGCTGTCAGGCAAAGGGCAAAGCATGGACGGGCGCGATGAAGACGATAGCATCATCATTCCGCTCACCACCGCGCAGCGCCAGGTGTTCGGCGCCCAGTTTCCGGGGTCGGTGCGCATGGTCATGGTGAAGGCCGCCACCCAGGAAATCATGCCTGTGGTGGAAAAATCCATGACCGAGTTGCTGCGCCAGCGGCACCGCATCCGCGACGGCATGGAAAGCGATTTTTCCCTGCGCAACCTCACCGCCATGGCCGATTCCGCCGAAGAAAGCACGCGCACCATGTCGCTGCTGCTCGGCGCGATCGCCTCGGTCTCGCTGCTGGTCGGCGGCATCGGCATCATGAACATCATGCTGGTCTCGGTGACCGAGCGCACCCGCGAGATCGGCATCCGCATGGCGATCGGCGCGCGCGAGCGCGACATCCTGCTGCAATTCCTGCTGGAAGCCATCATCATCTCGGTGGGCGGCTGTTTCATCGGGCTGCTGCTGGGCATCGGCGGCGCGCTGCTGGTCGAAATGCTGACCGGCATGATGGTCATCATCTCGGCCAGTTCGGCGGTCGTCGCATTCAGCGTAGCCGCAATCGTGGGCGTCTTTTTCGGCTTTTATCCGGCGCGCAAAGCCGCGCGGCTCGATCCGATCGAGGCGTTGCGCTACCAGTAAGAAACAAATTCGAACGAGGTTTTTACATGGAAGTCGTATCTCAAAAAAAATCTTCGACGCGCAGGTGGATCGCGCTGGCCGCTATCCTGCTCATCGCGCTGGCCGCAGGCATCTGGGTATGGCGCGCGCAGAACACCGCAACCAGCGCCAAGGAAGCTGGCGCGATTAAGGTAGTGAGCGCACCGGTTATGCAAGCCGATGTGTCGGCGAAACTCACCGCCAACGGCACAGTCGCCGCCGTGCAAACCGTCGAGGTGCGCCCGCAGATCAGCGCCACCGTCAAGTCCGTGCATATCAAAGAGGGCCAATCCGTGCGTAAGGGCGACCGGCTGTTCACGCTCGATGCGCGCACCGAGGATGCCAACCTCAACAGGGCCGGGGCGCAGATAACCAAGGATCGCGCCGACCTGACGAACGCCGAGCGCAACCTCGATCGCCAGCGCGAGCTGTTCCGCCAGGAGTACATTTCACGGGCCGAGCTGGATGCAGCGCAGAATCAGGTAGATGTGCTGCGCGGTCAGGTTGCAATCGACCAGGCTTCCGTGGAGGCTAGCCGCGTGGCGCGCAGCTTCGGCGAAATCACCGCGCCGATTGCCGGGCGCACCGGCGCCATTGCAATCTATCCGGGCAGCCTGGTGCAGCCGAATGGCGTCGCGCTGGTGAGCATCACGCAGATCGACCCGATCAACGTTAGCTTCACGCTGCCGGAACGCGAGCTGGCGGACTTGCAACAGGCGCTTGCCCAAGGCGAAGTGCCGGTCGGCGCGAAGCTGGATTTGCCCGATCAGCCAATGCTGGCGGGGCGTCTGGTGTTTATCGACAACGCGGTGGACACGGCAAGCGGCACCATACGCCTCAAGGCGGAGTTCCCCAACCCGGACAACCGCCTGTGGCCGGGCATGTTTGTCACGGTGACGCTCGCGCCGCGCACCTTGGCCGGCGCCCTCACGGTTCCGGTGCAGGCGGTGCAGACCGGGCCAGAGCATAAATTCGTTTACGTGATCGGCGCTGACCGCAAGGTAAGCTCACTGCCGGTCACGGTGCGCCTGATCCAGGACGGCATTGCCGTGATCGAGGGTATCGCACCGGGCGCGCATGTCGTCGCGGAAGGCGCGCAAAACCTCAGGCCGGGCGATACGGTGAGCGAACCGGGCAACGGCGCAGCCAAACAATGAGTCTGAATCTGATAGTCGCAGGTATCGTAGGTGCGAATTTATTCGCACAAGGCTATCTCCGGCCAGCGCCATTTCCCACCGTGCTCGTGCGAATGAATTCGCACCTACAAAAACGGGTTCCCCGAGGATGAACCTCTCCGAACTCTGTATCCGCCGCCCGGTCATGACGGTGCTGCTGTCGGCCTCCGCCGTGCTGGCCGGCGTGCTCGCCTACGGCAGCATACCCATCGCCGCGCTGCCGAGCTACGATACCCCCACCATCTCGGTCAGCGCATCGCTGCCCGGCGCCAGCCCGGAAACCATGGCGTCTTCGGTAGCCACGCAACTCGAGCGCCAGTTCTCCACCATCTCCGGCCTGGATGTCATCAGCTCGACCAGCACGCTGGGCAGCACCTCGATCACGCTGGAATTCGATCAGGAGCGCGACATCGACAGTGCAGCCATCGACGTGCAGGCGGCATTGCTGCGCGCGCAGCGCGCGCTGCCCGCCGAGATGACCTCGCCGCCGTCCTACCGCAAGATCAATCCCGCCGATGCGCCGGTCATCTTCCTGTCGCTGACATCGCCCTCGATGCCGCTCTCGGAACTGAACAGCTTCGCCGATGACCTCATCGCACCGACGCTCTCCACGCTGCCCGGCGTGGCGCAGGTGAACATCAACGGGCGAAAAAAATATGCCGTGCGGGTGCATGTCAGGCCTAGCGAACTCGCGGCGCGCAACCTGACCGTGGACGACATCGCCACTGCGCTGCGCAGCGCCAACGCCAATTCGCCGGTCGGTACGCTCGAAGGGCCGCGCCAGACGCTGGTTATCCAGGCCAACCGCCAGCTCGGCGACGCCGCCGCGTTCGCCAACCTGATCGTGGCGACTGCGCCTAACGGCAGCCCGGTGCGGCTCTCCGAAATCGCGCTGGTCGAAGACAGCGTGGAATCGGTGAAGACGGCGAGCTGGGCCAACGGCGAACGCGCCATCACGCTCTCGGTGCAGCGCCAGCCGGGCGCCAACACCGTCGCGACGGTGGACGCGATCAAAGCGGCCATGCCGGCGCTCGTCGCGCAGATGCCGTCTTCGGTCCAGCTCAAGCTGCGCAACGACCGCTCGGTGTCGATCCGCAACGCGATCCACGATGTGCAGATCACGCTGGCGATCACCGTCGCGCTCGTCGTGCTGGTGATCTTCCTGTTTCTGCGCAAGGCGACCGCCACCCTCATCCCGGCGCTGTCGCTGCCGATTTCGCTGCTGGCGACAGTGGCGCTGATGGCCGCCTTCGGCTACAGCCTGGACAACATCTCGCTGCTCGCCATCACGCTCGCGGTCGGGCTGGTGGTGGACGACGCCATCGTGGTGCTGGAGAATATCGTGCGCCATCTCGAAAATGGCGAACCGCCGCTGCAAGCCGCGCTGCTAGGCTCGAAGGAAGTGAGCTTCACCATTATTTCGATTTCGGTCTCGCTGGTCGCGGTGTTCATTCCGATCTTCTTCATGCCCGGCGTGATCGGGCTGCTGTTCCACGAATTCGCCGCCGTAGTGGGCATCGCCGTGCTGGCATCGGCCGTGGTATCGCTCACGCTGGTGCCGATGCTGGCCAGCCGCTACCTGAAGCCGCATGAAACTGCACCGCATAAAACAACAGATCACGGCCTGAAATGGACCGCATGGTTCGAGCGCGGCTTCACACGCCTGCTGGCAACCTACGAGCATACGCTCGACCTGGCATTGCGCCACAACCGCGTGGTGCTCGGCATCGCGTTCGCCACCCTCGCCGCCACCATCGCGCTGTTCACGGCCCTGCCCAAAGGGTTCTTTCCCAACGAGGATATCGGTCTGGCGCTGATCACGGTGGAAGCGGTCGAGGATATTTCCTTTCCCGCCATGACCGGCCTGCTGCAACAAGCGGACAAGATTATCCGCGCCAACCCTGCCGTCGATACGCTGATCGTCAACGCCAGCGACAGCAACAGCGCGCGCCTGTTCATGACCCTCAAGCCGCGCGGCGAGCGCCCGCCCATGGACAAGGTGGTCGAAAAACTGCGCCGCGATGTGCGCGCCATCCCCGGCGTCAACGTGTTCATCAACCCGATCCAGAACCTCAGGCTGGGCGGACGTCTCAGCAAAAGCCGCTATCAGTACGTGATGCGCAGCGTGCGCGCCGAAGAGTTGGGCACTGCATCCGAAGACCTGATGACACGCATGAAAGAAGATGCCATGTTTCGCGATGTCACCAGCGATTCGCAACTGAAAGGTTTGCAGGCGCGGCTCAACATCAACCGCGACAAGGCCAACTCGCTGGGCGTACAGATCGCAGATATCCGTTCCGCGCTCTACAGCGCTTTCGGCGAGCGCCAGGTTTCGACGATCTACACTTCCAGCGACAGCTATCAGGTCATCATGCATGCCGCCGCCGAGGATCGCGCCGACGAAAGCGCCTTCAACAAGATATATGTACGCGCCAGGAACGGAGCCATGGTTCCGTTATCGAGCGTAGCGACCGTCGAGCGCGAAGTGGGGCCGATCTCGATCAATCACACCGGGCAGCTTGCGGCAGTGACGGTTTCCTTCAACCTTGCTCCCGGCGCATCACTGGGCGACGCTTCCGTGCGCATCGAACAGTTGAAGCGCGAGCTCAACATGCCGTCAAGCATCCTCACCAGCTACGGCGGCGACGCGGCCGCGTTCGAGTCTTCGCAGGCGAGCCAGATCATCCTGATCGCCGCCGCGCTGCTGGTGATCTACGTGTTGCTCGGCGTGCTGTACGAGAGTTACATCCACCCGATCACGATCCTATCCGGCCTGCCTTCGGCTGCGGTCGGCGCGCTGTTGATGCTGTGGCTGTTCGACATGGATCTTTCGATTATCGCCATGATCGGCATCCTGCTGCTGATCGGCATCGTCAAGAAAAACGCCATCATGATGATCGACTTCGCGCTCAACGCGCAGCGCAACGAAGGCATGGCACCGGCTGAAGCAATCCGCACCGCGTGCCTGCTGCGTTTCCGCCCGATCATGATGACCACCTCGGCGGCGCTGATGGGCGCGCTGCCCATCGCCCTAGGCCTCGGCACGGGCGCCGAGCTGCGCCAGCCGCTGGGCCTCGCCGTGGTCGGTGGATTGTTGTTTTCGCAGGTGATCACGCTGTTCATCACCCCCGTGATCTACCTCTACCTCGACCGTTTTTCCGGCAGCGGGCCGCTCAAGCTGGCGGGCGACGGGAAATAGCCAAGCAGCCCATCTTTTTCATTGTCCGTAGCGCTATGACTTGTTACAGAGCCATAATCCCTTAACCGAGCGCCATGACAGCCCCCGAGCGATGCACTACGCCTTCAATAAGCTTGATTCTCGTTAGCATGTAAACGCTGCTCTGTCAATATGCCGAAATATATAGGTATTCAGACATATGGTTTTATAGAAATTAAGCTGCTCTAATGATATGCAGGGTAGTCGGGTGTGTTTGAACTGCAAAATTCAACTAGGCGAATGGTAAAACTATGAATGTAGAGTTGACTATGGATATTGCCGGACGACCGTCAAGTGCCATCCGCGTGCCGCCGCACGCTCACACGGGCACCGAGCAAGCGATTGCCAGCGTTGCCGCTGAAGTGTTTGCCGCGCTGGAAGCCAACCAACTGGACTTGCCAACGCTGCCCGAGGTTGCCCGCAAGATTCTGGATATGATCGATGACCTCAATGTTTCTGCGGATGAGGTGGTTAATCTGATTTCCGCGTGCCCGGCAATCTCCATGCACATCATCAGAGCGGCCAACAGTGCGCCATTTATGAAGGGCGATCTGGCGGGTAGCCTGCGCAGCGCAATTTCCAATCTCGGCTACCGGTCGCTGCGCAACATGGTAATGAATATCACCACCAACAAGCAGATTCAAGTCCAATGCCCGCTCATCAAACAGCAACTGAAGAGGTTGTGGGATCACAGCCGCGAAGTGGCTGCGATCAGCTACGTGCTGGCCTGTCAGCAAAAACATCTCAAACCAGAACAGGCAATGCTGGCGGGCATGGTGCATGACATCGGCGCATTGCCGCTATATCTTTATGCGGATCACCATTATTCGCGCTTTGATCAGGCGATGCTGGCAGAACTGATACGCAGATTTTCCGTCTCTGTCGGCATCAGTTTGCTGAAAAATTGGAATTTTCCGGATACGCTGATCGATGTCGTCGAAGGCCACGAAAACATGCGCCGCGCCAGCCCTTACAATCAGGCGGATTATGCGGACGTGGTGACGATGGCCAGTCTGCAAATACAGGGTGCTGCAAAATATGTTGCATGGAAAGACGTTCTGGCTGCCGAGAGGTTGGGCTACTACCCGGAAGACTGCCAGAATTTCCTGTCCAACCATGCAAATCAGCTTGCCCAAGCCAGAAGCATGCTGCATGTTGACCTGATGGGCATGGCAAGCAGCCAACACTGATAATGAAGCGTTTCGCAACTACTCAAGTCAAAAAAAACTCCCCCGCCAGATACCAACGTCCAACCGCCCCTGCGCGCCGAGCGCTTCGCTTCCCCCTTTGCAAAAGGGGGAATGAGGGGGATTTGAAGTGCGCCGCTCTCTCGCCACCTGCTGTCAATCCCCCCTGCCCCCCTTTTTCAAAGGGGGTATCACCCCTCCCAGCCTTCCTCAGTCGCGGTCGATTTACCCGGATTCACTTCGGGCAAATAATCCATAATCGGCGTGTAACGGCCGGATTCAGGTCGATTGGTCAAGCATGGCGCGAGTTTAACCCGCATGATATTCTCGGGCATCCTGAAAGCAGCACAGCCAAAAAATACAAATCCTATGCCCGTATCAATCAAGACCCCGCAAGAAATCGAAAAAATGCGTGTTGCCGGTCGCCTGGCCAGCGAGGTACTCGACTACATTGCCCCGTTCGTCAAGGCGGGCGCGACCACCAACGAACTGGACAGGCTGTGCCATGATTTCATCATCAATGTGCAACGCGCCATCCCCGCACCGCTCAATTATGCGCCGCACGGGCATACGCCTTACCCCAAGTCGATTTGCACCTCGATCAACCATCAGATCTGCCATGGCGTGCCGGGCGACAAGGCGCTCAAGAGCGGCGATATCGTCAATTTGGACATCACCGTCATCAAGGACGGCTACCACGGCGACAGCAGCCGGATGTTCTATATCGGCGAGCCGTCGATCCAGGCCAGACGCTTATGCGAGGCCACCTGGCAGGCGCTGTGGCGCGGCATCCGCGTGGTCAAACCGGGCGCGCACCTGGGCGACATCGGCCATGCCATCCAGAGCTTTGTCGAGCCGCTCGGCTACAGCGTGGTGCGCGAATTCTGCGGGCACGGCATCGGCAGGCGCTTCCATGAGGAGCCGCAGGTGTTGCATTACGGCCGCCCGAAAACCGGAATAAAGCTGGAAGCGGGCATGACCTTTACCATCGAGCCGATGATCAATGCCGGCAAGGCGGCCATCAAGCATCTCGGCGACGGCTGGACGGTGGTCACCAAGGACCACAGCCTGTCGGCGCAATACGAACACACCATCCTCGTCACCGAGACGGGCTTCGAAGTGTTGACCGTTTCCGATGGTTGCCCGCCTCCCCCATCCCCGCGATGAAACCCCTGGCCCTCTGACCAGGCGAAAAAATAACACTCGCCAAGTTATGGGCCATGACGATGTGAGCGCGCTGCGCGAATCGTTGCGCGGCGACCGTGCGGCGCTCGAGCAAAGCTTTTTGAAACACGGCAACGCGGCTCGCTTGCTCGCCGCGCACAGCCGGTTGATCGACCGCTATTTGCGCCGCGTCTGGCGGCAACTGGCCATGCCTGACCGCATCGCGCTGGCGGCGGTGGGCGGCTATGGTCGCTGCAAGCTCTACCCCAGATCGGATATCGACTTGCTGATCCTGCTCGATGCCGAGTCCGAAAAACTCTTGATGGAACCACTAGCCATTCGACTAGGCGAGCAAACAACACTCGCCAAGTCGCTGGTTATGGCCGGGCACCCGCCGGATGATGCCTTGCAGCAACAATTGCATCGGCTGATCGGGGTGTTGTGGGATATCGGTCTGGAAGTCGGGCATAGCGTGCGCACCGTGGCGCAATGCATGGAGGCGTCCGCCGACATCACCGTGCAGACCAACCTGCTCGAAGCGCGCCTGCTGTGCGGCAGCAAGGCGCTGTTCGACGAATTGTGCGACAACGTGCAGCAGCACCTCGACCTGCGCGCCTTTTATCTCGCCAAGCTGCAAGAGCAACAGCGACGCCACGCGCGCTACGCGGAAGCAGATTTCAACCTCGAACCCAACCTGAAGGAAAGCCCCGGCGGCCTGCGCGATTTGCAGACCGTCACCTGGATCGCGCGCGCGGCCGGGCTGGGAACGCACTGGAGCGAACTCGCGCAAATCGGCCTGCTCACGGCTGCCGAGGCGCGCCAGATCGCGCGCCACAGCGCGTTGCTGGCAACGCTGCGCGCCCGTTTGCATTACCTTGCGAAACGCCACGAAGACCGCCTGCTGTTCGATTTTCAAACGCTGCTCGCCGAACAATTGGGCATCCATGCCTCGGCCAATCGCCGCGAGAGCGAGCACCTGATGCAGCGTTACTACCGCACCAAGCTGGGGGTGCGCCAGTTCAACACCATCATGCTGCAAAATCTGCATGATTATTTATTTGGCGAAACGCCGGTGCGGCGCATTCTGAACGAACGGTTCAGGATGGTCGGCACGCTGCTGGATATTCGCGACGAGCAGTTGTTCGAACACATGCCCGAGGCGATTTTCGAGCTGTTCCTGCTGATGGAGCAACATGGCGAGCTGAGCGATCTCAGCGCAAGAACGCTGCGCGCATTGTGGCGCGCGCAACGTCTGATTGATGCAGCATTTCGCCACAACCCGGCAAACCGGGTGCGCTTCATGGAAATTCTGCGCCAACCGCACGGCGTGCTTCACGCGCTGCGGCGCATGAACCAGTACGGCATCCTCGGCCGCTATCTGCCCGCCTTCGGGCGCATCGTCGGGCAGATGCAGCACGACCTGTTCCACGTTTATACGGTGGACGAGCATATCCTCATGGTGGTGCGCAACCTGCGCCGTTTCGCCGCAGCGGAATACGCGCATGAAGTCCCGCTGTGCAGCCAGTTGATGGGCGAATTTGCCCGACCGGAGGTGCTGTATGTCGCCGGGCTGTTCCATGACATCGCCAAGGGGCGCGGCGGAGATCATTCGCAGCTGGGCAAGAAAGATGCGCGCGCTTTCTGCGTCCAGCATCAGCTCGGCGGCACGGACACCAACCTGATCGTGTGGCTGGTCGAGCACCATCTCACCTTTTCTTCCACCGCGCAAAAGCAGGATTTATTCGACCCCGAGGTGATCGCGGACTTCGCCGCCATGATCAAGAACGACCGCTATCTGGTCGCGCTGTACCTGCTGACCGTCGCCGACGTGCGCGGCACCAGCCCGGAAATATGGAACGCCTGGAAAGCCAAGCTGATGGAAGACCTGTTTCTGCTGACGCGCCGCTACCTGAGCGACGGCAGAATTGCCGACCGGATCGGAGAAATTCGCCGCGCGGCAGCCGGCACGCTCAACCTTTACGCGCTGACGCCCGATGCCTACCAGTTGCTGTGGGCGCAGCTCGACGACAGCTATTTCCTGGATCATGACCCGCAGGAAATCGCTTGGCACACCCGCTTGCTGGCCTTCAAGGTGAACCCTGCCGAGCCCATCGTAAAGGCGCGCCTGAGCCGTGCCGGGGAAGGCTTGCAGGTGATGGTGTATTGCCCCGACCAGCGCGCCCTGTTCGCGCGCATTTGTAATTTTTTCGCGCGCATGAACTACACCATCGCCGAGGCCAAGATCCATACCACGCGGCACGGCTACGCGCTGGACAGCTTTCAGATCATGGAGGCCGCGCGCGGCGGCACGGCCTACCGCGACATCATGACCTACATCGAATTCGAGCTGGCGCAGCAGATCGCGCAAGCCGAACCGGTTGTGCTCGCCACGCCGGGACGCATCAGCCGCCAGCTCAAGCACTTTCCGATCATCACCGGGGTCGAAATCAAGCCGGACAACAAGGGCATGTATGTGCTGTCGCTGGTCGCCGGAGACCGCCCCGGCCTGCTGGCGGGCATCGCGCTGATCCTGGACCGGCACCACATCCGCCTGCACCGCGCCAAGATCAACACGCTGGGCAGCCGCGCCGAGGATGTGTTCTGGGTGAGCGGAAAACGGTTATCCGATGCCGAGGCAACCGAATCTTTCCTGGCTGAGCTGCGGGAAAAAATTTGAGTTGCAAGAGCTGAATTTCAACCTGGGCTGTCGATGCCGGAATTTCTGAAGGGCTACGGAACCGAGGCGCAGTGCGGACAGGCGCTGGAACCGTGCGCTGGCCGAACGGGTTTTGCTGCTCGCAAGGTTTTTCAGTGCAACGCTTTCCGTCATCAAACCTTGTTGATTGCCGGAACGGTGGTTCAGGGTACCAAGTTGCCGCTGACCACATGGTTCCCGGCGATCTATCTGATCAGCCAGGCCAGGACCGGGCTGTCGGCGTTGTTTTTGAAGCGACAGCTGGGCGTGAGTTACCCTGCCGCCCGGTTGATCCATCACAAGCTGATGCGGGCGATGGCCGACCGTGAGAATCGCTATGTGCTTGAAGGGAAAGTCCAAGTGGATGATGCCCACCTCGGCGGCGAGCGCACTGGATGCAAGGTCGGGGCGGCCTTCGTTGCTGCCGTTTCGTAGTAGTGTTTAATTGCATAAGTTAACAATTGTATTAAGAGTTCGTTAATAAATAACTTGTTCAATTTCATGTAATCGAATATCCTTCGATGCATGATAAGAGATTCGTTAATTGGTCAACGTTGGGCGGTAATGCGAGATGCGTTGGACGAGCGCC
>Ga0172380_10001706_pt1 | contig 37367 bp, 34 predicted proteins | sample Leawe162metaG_FD_119747 | JGI IMG/M metagenome (GOLD analysis project Ga0172380, IMG submission 119747) | Leachate microbial communities from a municipal landfill in Southern Ontario, Canada - Leachate well 162 metaG | ecosystem: Engineered > Solid waste > Landfill > Unclassified | place...
CGTCGGCATCGGTACCTCCTCTCCGTACGCCAAACTCTCGGTTGTCGGCGAAGTCGTGGGTGCAAACTTCACTGCAACGACGTCTGCAACCTCTACTCTCCCAACCCTATCAGTAACAGGTCGCTTATATGACAGCACAGGAACCGGCGGCGCAAACGGAATGGTCTTGCAGACGACCGGAACTGGTATTGCATGGGTTGCAACGTCAACGCTGGGTTCTGGCGCAAGCTACACCGATGCTGATGTTAATGCCTTCATCCACGGCTCGACGACGATACCGAAGACATATTCAAGCAATCTATGGACAGGCACTAACACGTTCCCTGCTTCCAATCTCATCGTATCCGGCCTTGCCGACGGTTGTGTCGAGCTTGCTTCTGGGCAACTCACTTCTACCGGTTCGAATTGTGGTTCAGGGTCGGGCGGCATCACTTCCTTGAACGGCCTTACCGCAAGCGGACAGACCTTTGCTACTTCAAGCGATACTAATATAGGTATCACCATCGTCTCTTCAGGAGCGACCCATACTTTCACGCCGACATGGATCGGAACGCTCGCACCTGCCCGCGGGGGTACGGGCACCTCAACGCCTGCGGCACTCGGCCACCTCTTGGCTTGGAACGGCACGAACTGGCAGGGAACAGCGACAAGCTCGCTTGGCATCGCGCTCGCCGACACTACGGGCACGCTCTCCGTTAACCGCGGCGGCACGGGCGCCACTACCTTCACTAATAACCGCGTCCTTACCGGTAACGGTACGAGCGCGCTTGTCGACGAAGCCAATCTTACATTTGACGGTTCGATGCTCGTGGTCAACAGCACGGTTCGAGTCGATTCAGCAGGGGATACCGGCTTCCAATTTTATGAAAGCGGAGCGCCGCGTTGGATTGCTTCGTATTCGGTCGCTGGCGACTACTTCTATTATCGTGATGTACAAAACAGCCGCGACCATCTCCAGTTCTACGATAGCGGTGATACGATATTTCCAGTTGTCGCAGGCAACGTCGGCATCGGTACCTCCTCTCCGTACGCCAAACTCTCGGTTGTCGGCGAAGTCGTGGGTGCAAACTTCACCGCAACGACGTCTGCAACCTCTACTCTCTCCACACTCGCCGCTTCCATCTTCGGATTCGGCTCAGACTACTTCACCGACTTGACCGGCTCAGGACTTCAAAACGTCGGGGGTGCACTCACCCTGAACGCAACCGGCGACTGGACTGGCACCTTTGATGGGCAGGAGGGAAGCTGGTACCGCGACCGTGCAAACCATACAGGCAGCCAGACGGCGTCGACTATTTCCGACTTCAGCATTGCTGTCGCTACCTACATCAACGCGTCTACCACGCTCTGGGACGACACCACCGAGGCTTCGCTTGAAGCGTTCCTCACTGACGTCACGAACGTCTTCACGAATAACGATGGTGCGCTTTCAGACGACGACCTCACCAACAACTCTCTTGAGGAGCTTTCGGACGTCGCGACGATGATCAAAAACTACGGCGACCTCCTCTACTGGAACGGCACAGCGTGGGCGGACATCGCGACATCGTCCCTCGGTCTCCCCACCGCTTCCATTACCGCAATTGGCCCAGCCGGCCAAACTGCTGACGGCCCAACGGTGACGTTCGCCACCTCCACTGCTGCGTTCAATGGTCTTACACCGACTCTCGTTATCACCGGTTCTGGCGATACGCTTACCTACACCTCCTCGCTCTCCGGTACGCTTGGTGTCGGAGGTGGTGGCACGGGCGCAACGAGTTTTACTGCAGGGAACCTTATCTATGGCGCAGGCACGGGAGCGCTACAGAGCATCGCGACTTCCTCGCTCGCTATCGGGTCCGAGTTCAGTCACTCCGGCACACTTGGCGCATTAGTAGGGGGCGCTTCGGGCACTCTTACACTTGCTGACAACGGTATTGCGCTCGGGAAGCTCGCGCAGATCGCGGCCAATACTATTCTCGGAAACCCGACGGGTGCGACGGGTAATGTACAGGCATTCGCAACCTCATCCCTAGGCATCGCGCTTTCAGACACCACCGGCACTCTCTCCATTGCCCGCGGTGGTACCGGCACCACCACTGCTCCTGTGAGCCACGTTCTGTATGGCGGCTCTGGTGGCGTATATCAGTCAGTTGCAACCACCTCCGTCATGGTTGGTACTGGTCTTTCCTATTCGGGTACGTTCGGCGCAGTCCTTGGCGGAGCAGCAGGCACGCTTTCGTTAGACACGTCAGGCGACTGGACAGGAACCGTTGATGGCAACAGCTTCGCCGATGGTGCGGTCGAAACTGGCGATCTCCTCTATGGTTCCGCAGGAGGCGTTATTTCTGAAATCAATCCAAGCACCAACGGCTTTATTCTCGCGTTAAGTGGGGGAGTGCCAACGTGGGTCGCGACTTCCTCAATCAATAATGGTGTTTCCTCACTCCAGCATTCATTTGGTACTCCTCAGACAGGCGCAATCACTATCGCCACCTCTTCTGACACCAACCTCCTTCTTTCAGTCACGAATACGGGCGGCACCTTTACCTTCACTCCTTCGTGGACAGGTACTTTGACCGACGCTCGCGTTGCAGATGCACTGACTATTTCCGGTGGCACGGTCGATAACACTCCCATCGGTGCAAGTACGCCCTCAACGGCAGTATTCACTAATGCTACGACCACAAACGCCACTTCTTCAGTTCTCGCTGTTTCGAGCGCTCTCGCACTCGGCAGCGATCGCTTTACCGATCTTACCGGTGCAGGGTTAACACTCTCCGCAGGCGCGCTCACGGTTGATAACGTTACTGCTGCCATGCTGAATGCCGAAGACTTCGGTGATTTCACTTGTAACGGGACTGTATGTTCGCTTGATGCCGATACCGTCTCAGATTCAGAAATCGACTACGCCACTGTCACTCTTGCCGATTTTACCAACGACGCAGGGTTCTTGACGACCGTCGACATTTCTTCTAATACGAATCTCGCAGCGACGTATCCCATCCTCCTTACCGGCGACACACTTTCGCTTGCATTTGGCACGACGACCGCAAACACGTGGGGGGCCCACAACATCTTTACCTCTCTGTTTGCTACAAACGGCTCAACAACCAACGCCACAACAACAACTTTCGGTTTGAATTCAGAAACCTTCACCGACCTCACCGGCTCAGGCCTTCAAAACATCGGGGGAGCACTCACCCTGAACGCAACTGGCGACTGGACCGGCCTCTTCGACGGCCAAGAGGGAAGCTGGTACCGCGATCGCACTAACCACACCGGTACCCAAACCGCCTCCACCATCTCTGACTTCGTCGCAACCGTACGCACCTCACTTTCAGAAACCATCACCGGCATTGACTACAACAACACCACGGGTGTCTTCTCTCTCGCGGGTGACTACACTATTCCTCTTTCCGCCAGCACGACTGAGTGGGATACCGCGTTTGGCTGGGGGGATCACAGTGCGGCAGGCTATCTTACCGACATCACCGGAGAATCGCTCGAAGACCTCTCCGACGTCGCCACCATGACCAAAGACTACGGTGACCTCCTCTTCTGGAATGGTACGGCGTGGGCAGACATTGCGACGAGTTCACTTGGCATCAGCGCAGGTATTGATGGCACGGGTGCTGCTACTCGCGTTGCGTACTGGTCTGATACAGATACGCTGACGAGTACCGCAGGCTTTACCTTCGACGGCACAACACTCACCGTTGCGCAGGCATCCACGACCCAACTCTCCTCAAGCGGTAATGCCTATTTTGCGACTGCTGGTGGGGGGGTCGGAGTCGGTACTGGTGCGCCGGCAAACTACGGCGCTGGCTACGGCACACTTACTGTCGACGGTTCGACGACTGGCTTCATCGATATAATGGCCAATGGCTCGACCCAAGGACAGCTGTATAACGATGGGTCTAATTTCTTCGTCGGTAACTTTGCGGCAGGAAATTTGGAACTCCAGACTAACAACACAAGTCAGTTGGTCATTAACTCCACAGGAGATGTCTCCATTCCAAACGGTGATCTTCTTGTTAACGGCACGGCTTCAACCACGGGCAGCCTCTTTGTCGATGGGTTTGTGAAGATCGGCGCAGAAAGTGGCGACGCGCCCCTTGTCCTCGCTCAAAACGGGGTGACCATTACGGGAACATTGCAGCGTCTTGCGGTATTTGCCGATGCTGCATACTGCCGCGGCGTTGGCTTCGGCTACGATACAAGCGACGACGCTGGATTCATGTTCCCTAAGACCTGTGGCACAGCAAACGATCTCGCCTTTACGCTCTATGATGGCTCAATCCTTGTAGAACGCATGCGTATCGACGGAGCTACCGGCAATATGGGCATCGGTACTACCTCCCCCTACGCAAAGCTTTCGGTCGTAGGGCAGGTAGTCGCTTCACACTTCACTGCAACCACGACTGCTACCTCTACATTCCCCACACTCTCAATCACAGGACGCTTGTATGACGGTAACGGCACTGCCGGAGCAAGTGGCATGGTGCTCCAGACTTCAGGTACAGGTATACAGTGGGTTGCGACTTCTTCACTTGGTTTTGGCGGCGGAGGCTCTATCGACGGCTCGGGTGCGGCCAACCGCCTTGCGTATTGGTCCGATACAGACACGCTGACGAGTAACGCGAATCTTACCTTCGACGGTACTACATTGACGCTCCCAAGCCTTATTTCGTTCGGTTCGAATAGTGCGACGACGACTATCGCTAATAACACTCCGTACGCATGGACCCTTGCAACCTCAACCACCGCGCGGCCGCTTATCGAAGTAAACACCACGACCGGTAGTGAACAGGTCACGATCGGCGTTGCAGGGGGCGACGTGTATATAGGAGATGTGGGCAATGGTTCAGATCTGGTCTTTGAGGAGTCCTCTACCATTAGCGGCCAAGGCGGCAACACTATTACGCTCGGCGTCGCAGGCGATATCTTTAATTCCGCGGTGAACTTTGGTATCGGCTCCACTTCGCCTTGGCAGGATCTTTCGGTCGACGGCAACATGGCACTCACTGGTGCCTTGTATGACTCCACTTCTTCTGCAGGAACAAACGGCATGCTCCTCCAGACTACAGGTACCGGCGTGCAGTGGGTGGCGACATCATCCCTCGGTCTCCCCACCGCTTCCATTATCGCAATTGGCCCAACCGGCCAAACTGCCGACGGCCCAACTGTGACGTTCGCCACCTCCACTGCTGCGTTCAATGGTCTTACACCGACTCTCGTTATCACCGGTTCTGGCGATACGCTTACCTACACTTCCTCGCTCTCCGGTACGCTTGGCGTCGGAGGTGGTGGCACGGGCGCAACGAGTTTTACTGCAGGGAACCTTATCTATGGCGCAGGCACGGGAGCGATGCAGAGTGTCGGGACTACTACCGCGACTATTGGTACTGGCCTTTCATATTCCGGAACGTTTGGCGCGTTAGTGGGTGGTTCCTCAGGCACGCTTACCCTTGACGCGACTGGAAACTGGACAGGCACAGTCGATGGCAACAACTTCGCTGACGGCGCAATCGAAATAGGGGACCTGCTGTATGGAAGTGGATCAGGCACTATCTCGGAAATTAACCCAGGCACCAACGGGTTCGTGCTCGCAATGAACGGCGGGGTGCCGGCGTGGGTGGCGACGACCACTGCCGGCGTCGGCCTCACCTACTCCGCAGGCGCTTTTAACGTGAATACCTCGCAGAACATTGCGACACTCTCAAACCTCACTGCCGACGGCATTGTCTACACCTCGGGCGGTACCGGCACACTGAACGTCGACAGCGGCGCGCTTGACGTAGCTCGCGGCGGTACCGGCGCTGCAACCTTTACCAACAATCGGCTTTTGACTGGCAACGGCACCTCCGCTCTCGTCGACGAAGCAAACCTCACCTTCGACGGTTCTCTGCTTACGGTTACCGGTAATGCCTCGACTACACAGCTTACGACCACGGGCGCGACCTATCTTGCGACGACAGGAGGCAACGTGGGTATCAGAACGACGTCGCCCGCCTCGCTCTTTCATGTGGCACTTGGTGGCACTACCATGCCAGTGATTAGCTCCGCAGTCGCGGGGCTTTTCTCCTCGACCGCTACTGCCGGATCTGAAGCGCGCCTAAACATAGTTACGGGCAACACGGCGAATGCCATTCTTGACTTCGGCGATACCGACGACGCTTCGCAGGGACGAATCATCTACTCCAACAGTGGTGATCATATGCGCTTCTACACCGCAGGTACTGAAATAGTGCGCATTACAGGAACTGGCAACGTGGGCATCGGGACGACGAGCCCATTCGCGAAGCTCTCAGTTGTGCCATCGGGAAGCGCGGCGGTGACGCTTGGAGGGTCGACCTTTAACCCTGGCGTATGGACGCAAACTTCAAGTGGCAGAAGCGGGTATACGGCGCTCGTCGGCAACGACTTCCTTGACACGGCCGGTGGGAACGGACACTTCGTCTCGATTTTCCCATATGACGACTCAAGTACGAGTGATGACCGTTCGTGGAAGGCATTTCGTCTCATGACCGGAGCGACGCTTGCTGACGCTTTTTGGGTCAGCAAGTATGGTGAAGGATATTTTGCTGGTAATGTCGGCATCGGGACAACAACGCCAAGCGCACTTCTGGACGTATACCGCACATCAGGAGTAGGGCTTCATGTAGATGCAGGCGCAAGTGGCGGTAATATTGCGGAATTTCGTCGTAGCTCAGGCGCGGATGGCATGGTAACTATAAATAGTTCCGGCGGAGACCCGCAGTTGTCTTTTGACGTTCAGGGCGGAGGTACAGTGTGGAGCGTTGGTGTCGATGACGGTGACAGCGACAAATTCATGGTTGGAACGGGCACTGTCGGGACCGACGCGAAACTGACAATAGATACGTCTGGTAAGGTCGGTATCGGCACCACAACACCTTCTCTCGGGCTTAACGTAGTTAGCAGTACCGGTTCTAGTTATGTTGCGGGATTCAGAGCATCTCTTACCGATGACATTCTCGCTATTCGTTCGACGGGCAACTTAACCGGTTTTCAGGGACTTCGTGCAGACTTGGGAGATGTGCGCAACATCCACTTCCAAGTAGCTGGTGGCAACGTCGGTATCGGTGATGCATCTCCTGCGGCTCTCCTTACGGTCGGTTCCGGCGATCTCTTCCAGGTAAACTCCTCAGGCCGCGCACTGGCGAATGTGGGCGCGTCTGGTGCGGGCAACCTTTCATACTCGTTTGTGGGCGATACGGATACTGGCTTCTACCGTTCCGCCGCGGACACCATTATTTTCCAGACCGGCGGTAGCGACCGAGTGACGATCGCGAGCAACGGGAATGTCGGTATCGGCACCACGACGCCGCAGTACGCGCTTACGGCCTTCTCTTCTGCCGCGCCGCAGCTTGCGCTTTCAGCGGGCACTGGCATCTCGCAGTGGGTATTCCGAAACGCAGGCGGCACACTCTATCTCGCGACTACGACTTTGGCGGGTACCGCAACGAGCACGGTCGCAGCCTTTTCTATCGCAAGTAACAACACGTTCACTACCGGTGGCAGTCTTTCGGTCGCAGGCGGCACTGGCAAAATTACAGTCGGCACCATCGACCCTGTCTACACTATCGGCGGGGTGAACTATGCAACCTATATGGCCGGCATGGTTGGTCTTAAAGAGGAGACTACGGGCAACGTGAATATCGACACTCCGCTTATTGCTCCGGACGGGACTGAGGGATATGTTCATACCATCTCGTTCGATGATGAAGAGACGGGAAGTGACCTGTGGCTTTTTGCACGTGCTACTAACCTCTGGAGTCACATCGATCGTCTTGTGGTGCTCCTTTCTGCGGAGAATGATGCACGTGTGTGGTACAGCATTGATAGGGCGAATAACAAGGTACACCTCTTGTCGACCGAGCCTGTGCGAGTCTCGTATCGCATGACCGCGCCGCGCTTTGATGCTCATGAGTGGGATAACTACAACCATGATGAGGGAGTCATTGGCTTTGATCCCATCTACAATATCTCAAACAGCTTTAACAGCATGCCGTATATTTCATTTGGCACCCTTTCACCCTCTGGCACGTCTACGCTCGCGCTCCTCATCGAAGAACCTACGGAAGAAGAAACTGCGCTATGGGCAGGTGCACTGAACACCGCAAGCGAAGGACTCAAGAGCGCAATGAATATACTTGCGGACGCGGTGATAGAGGCAACAGAGGGCGCACAGTATTTCGCCGACGGCATTTTCAAACGCATCTTCGCGCAAGAGGTGTATACGGATCGTCTCTGCGTCACAGACGAGAGTGGTGAGACATGTATCACCAAAGCACAGCTCGATGCGCTCCTTGCGGGTGCTGCATCTGCAGGCGGTAGCGGAGGAGGATCAGACTCTGGTGATGGAGGGGACGATACAGGGGGAGGCGATGGCGCTGATACAGGAGACGGAACAGATGATGGTACTGGGGATACGGGAGACGGCAGCGGGGATGAGGCTGGCGACGGGGATGATACAGACGCGGGCGGTGACGGGGCTGGAGACATAGGAGGAGGCGCTGGCGACGAAGGGGATGCTGGAGGTGATACAGGTGGAGGCGACACGGGCGGTAATAGCGGGGACGGCGATGCCTCTGGAGGAGGGGATGCTGGAGGTGGATCTAGTGGGTCTTCTGGTGGGGATGGGGGTGGATCGGACGGATCGTCTGGCGGTGATAGTGGCGGAGGTGCAGGAGGCGGAGACGGGGGCGGAGGTGGTGGAGAAGGGAGCTAGCATCAGCCAACCTGCGGTACGATTATGAGTAGTATGAAATTCACGAGACCTATGATTCGCACCTTTCTCTCAGTATTCATTGCGGCCGTTATCGTCGCTGTGCCAAGTGCGCCTTTGTTTGCGCAAACATCTGCACCTCTATCGGCGCAGGAAGACGTTCAGGCGCAAATCATCGATCTGCGAGCAAAGGTAATATTGCTTTTGAGTGAGCTTGTCACACACTTGCGCGTTGAGATTGCGCGACTTTCGGGTGATCCTGTACTGATCGCGCAAGCGCAAGCGGAGCTTGCTCGATTTGCACCTACGGAACTGCCAGTGGAAGAAGAGGAAGTGAAAGAGGAGAAAACAACCTCGAAACCGAAACCAAGATCAAGTGGGGGAGGGTCATCTACTCCAAGAAATCAAGAACCTCGGTATACGCTCATGCCGTACAATGAAGTCGCTGATATTTCCGTATCCTCAGGCGATGCCGAACCAAAGTTCACCAACGTAGTCATAAATCCGTTGCACGTGTATGTAGGGGACACGCAGACGTTTACCGTCACGGTAGAAGCATCCGAACCTGTGGTGTCTGTCACCTCGACTACCGAGCTTGATAACGAGACGGTGGAATTACCGCTTTCTCAGATTTCTACTTCAGGTGCAGGTTCTACGTGGCAGACTTCATGGCAGGTGTATGACACTCATGTGCGCACCTATTACACGACGTTTACCGCGAGAACGCAGTCAGGAGACGAAAACGACATTACGCTTGCATGGTCGGATCCTTGTAGCGGTACTTCGCAGGGCGTGAACTCTACGTTGTCGGGCAACTGTACCGTGTCAGCAGTCGACGGTGTTGATGGCGGTAATCTCACGATTCCCAATGGAGTGACACTTACCCTTAACAGTGGAGCAGTCTGGGCATGGAATCCTGGAACCTCAATTACTGTTGACGGCGCTATCGCAGTGAATGGTACCGCAGAGTTGCGCAAAGGATATCTGTTCTATAGCGGTACCACCAACGACAATGCGAATGTGTCCTCGCTCGTATTCGATACCAATTCGACGCTTGCAAGCCACATACGCGCCGGAACATTCTTCCGATTCACTGCAGTTGGTGGTGCAGAGCTCTCTACTTCCTATGGCTCAAATACGGTCACCATCGGCGGTATCACAAATGGCACCACCATCTCATTCTCACGTGCAAACACTACAGCGGCTTCGTACAGTAAAAACGGCGGCGGCGCAGTAAGCATTCCCAGCGACGGAACTTCAACTACGATTAATAGCGGGGACACCATTCTAGTTACCCTTTCAACCCAAGCTGCCTTCCTTGAAGCCTCATCTATAACAGCCACAGTAGGAAGTCTTTCTTCCACCTTCACTGTCACCACGAAAGCCGCTGGCTGTGGGGAATCGTGCTAGTAGCTTATCCTTGGGCGGACTGCAGGAGGAGTGGTAAACTACTCGCATGAAAAGAATCAGAGTCGCAATAAACGGGTTCGGGAGGATAGGGCGCGCCTTTTTCCGTCAGGCATGGGAGCGGGAAGAACTTGAGATAGTAGCAATCAACGACCTCGGGTCGCACGAGAACCTCGCGTATCTCTTGAAATACGACACGGTATACGGGAAAGCGCCGTTCTCAGTAGAAACTACATCCGAAGGAAATCTCAAGGTAGACGGGAAGGAAGTGAAATTCTGTTCGGAGAAAGAACCCACCGCACTTCCGTGGGGCGACCTCTCGATTGATGTCGTCATAGAGTCGACGGGATTCTTCACCGAGTACGAGAAAGCAAAAGCGCATCTTGATGCGGGCGCAAAGCGCGTCGTTATTTCTGCGCCCGCAAAGGGTGATGAAGCCTTAGGCGCGACGGTGCTTATGGGATTGAACGAGGACCGTATCGGTACATGTCCTATTACCTCAAATGCATCCTGTACAACCAACTCCGCGTCGCCCGTCATCGCCATTCTCGATGAAGCTATTGGTATCGAGAAAGCAATACTGTCAACGACGCATGCGTATACCGCAAGCCAGTCTATTGTGGATGGTCCTTCAAAAAAGGATATGAAGGAAGGAAGGGCTGCTGCGCAAAACATCGTCCCCACTTCTACTGGTGCGGCAGTCGCAGTGACGAAAGCGTATCCTGCACTTGAGGGAAAGTTTGATGGTATTTCACTTCGTGTGCCGGTTCCTGCGGGCTCTATTGTTGATGTCACCTTCATCGCAAAGCGTGGAACTACCGCCGAAGAAGTGAATGAGGCGTTGCGCAAGGCTGCCAAGGAAGAACGATGGAAGGGAATCTTTGCTGTGAGCGATGAGGATCTCGTCTCTTCAGATATCGTAGGTGAACGGTACGCTTCGATCGCAAACCTTCCTATGACCCGCGTAGTCGACGGAAATCTCGTAAAGGTACTTGCGTGGTATGACAATGAAGTAGGGTACACTCACACCCTTGTTGAACATGCGATTAAGGCAGGGAATGCGTAACGTGCGTGCCGCACTCAATATCTTTTTCCTAGCGTGTATCGCTTTCGCGCCTGCAGGTGTGCATGCGTGGTACGACTCTGATTACGACTATTGCCGAGAGCTGACTATTACCGCAGGCGGAGCGTCCGGTGGTGTTGCAACGACGACGACCGCAGGGTTCGCGCTTGTTGCGACCTCTACGATTTCCTCGCTTCGAACGACAGGCAATGGAGGAACCATCACACAAACCTCGACTGCATCCGGCACCACAACCCCCGTCGACGTTATCATCACTGACGGCACGGAGTGTAATAGTGATGGCGGAAGCACGGTGCTCGACTTTTATTTCGAGAAATACGTACCGACCACAGGAGAGTTCGTCTTGTGGTCAGAGCCGATTGGTATTTCCTCGACTACCCCTACCACCGTCCTCATGTACTACGGCAATTCAGGCGCAAGCGACCTCTCTGACGAAGCGGGAGTGTTCGGCGCATCTGGCGAGCAGGGGGTATGGAACTTGCATGAGGATCCAAGTTCCGTAGGGGCAGGCGGAATACTCGACTCCACTGCAAACAATAACGACGGTACTGACGGAGGAAGCATGAATGCTGCAGACCTTGTGGCTGGTATGGTCGATGGTGCATTCGACTTCGACAACACCGATGACCTCATCACGGTGTCGGATAACGCTTCGCTCGATATCACTGCACAATTGACGGTAAGCGCATGGGTACGCAAACCCGCGCTCTCGGGCGTCGATGGTGTCATCGCGAAAGGCACGTCACCGACCCTGATGAACTACGACTTCCACACATGGGACGATGAGCTCGAATTCTACTATTACACCGGAGGAGTCGACCGTTCCCGAAATACTTCAAGCGCCAATCTGCAGACGAATACGTGGTACTACATCGTGGCGACGTATAACGATGCGGCAAATTCCCTCCTTTTGTACGTAAACGGTACGTCGCGTGCGACGGCCGATATCAACTCTCCTGCGACGAACTCGCTCACTGCCAATAACAGCGCATTCATAATCGGAGAAGCGATCAACGGCAGCCCAACCAATGGGCTTATTGACGATGCGCGTGTCTACAACCGAGCCTTGCACTCAATGGATATACTCACTATCTATAACAACACAAGAAGCTCAGCTGTCTTCTGGACGTTCGGTTCCGAGGAAACAGAGACGCCGGTCGTAGTTGCTCCGACGGTCACGACTGATGCTGCGACTGATGTCGATGAAACATCAGTCACTCTTAACGGCACCGTGACCGATACGGGCGGAGATGACGCGGCCACATGCGGGTTTGCATGGGGGACGAACTCAGCGCTTTCAGGGGGCGATACTGCGACGACAAGCGATTCTATGTGTCCCACCGGCACGGGTGCGTTCTTCAAAGCGCTCACCTCGCTTGCTTCAGCCACCACCTATTATTTCAGAGCATACGCCACGAATCCTGAAGGGACGGGGTATGGAACTATTCTAAACTTCACCACTGCAACCCCAGGCGGACCAAACCGCGTGATGCGCCTTCTTGGCGATATGCGCCTTCGGGGCGTGCGCCTTCTTGGTTTATGAAAAAGCATCTACTGCTTCTCATCGTCTTATTGATCGGCGTCGCCCTTGGAAGCGGGGTGACGTTCCTTGTGCGTCCTGCATACAAGGGAAGCGAAGATCCGCGGCTGTCTGCAGTGCGTGTGACCGAGGGTACGGTCGTCGCGCGCGATGACACTACGGCGACATTCAGGCATCCGCGGTTTGGCTTCTCGCTCTCGTATCCGAAAGAACTTTCCGTTACCGAATTGGATGAAGGTGAAGGTGCGCGTACCATCGTGTTCCAAAAACAAGGGGAACAGTACGGGTTCCAGCTCTTCATCGTCCCGTACGAAGGTGACACTATTTCTCCCGAGCGGATACAAAAAGATATTCCTTCCGGCATTGTCGAAGATCCCGTCGAAGCGGTGATCGGCGACGGTATCCATGCGACCGTATTTTGGAGCGAATCGCCGAGTGTGGGTAAGACTCGCGAGGCATGGTTTATCCATCAAGGGCATCTGTATGAAGCGACTGCCTACGCAGAGCTTGATGCGCTTCTTGGTGAGACGCTCTCCACCATTGATTTCAACTAGATGCTAGGATTGACGTTATGAGGATATTTATTGCTGCCGACCATGCGGGATTCGCGCTCAAAGAAGCGCTGAAACCGTTTCTCACAGGGCTTGGGCATGAGGTGAAGGACTGCGGTGCGGACACTCTTGTCGAAGGCGACGACTACCCGGACATCGTGACTCCATGTGCGCGCAAGGTAGCGGAGGAGAAGGGTGGTATCGGTGTTGTAATCGGTGCGTCAGGACAAGGTGAAGCGATGGCGGTGAATCGAATACCGGGAATACGCGCTGCGGTCTACTACGGCGAAGCAGCGCACGCGCAGCAAGACGCAGGCGGGCAAACGCTCGGTCTGCTTGCATCGGCTCGGATGCACAATGATGCGAATATCCTCTCGCTCGGAGCTCGTTTCCTAAGCGAGGAGGAAGCCAAGGAGGCGGTGCGCACTTTTCTTGAAACTCCTTTTTCAGGAGAGGAACGTCATGTGCGTCGCATAGAGAAGCTTGGATAACGGTCTCCCCACCTTGTCTGAGCACAGTGTTCGTCGCAGGCTATACTCTCTATATATGGCAGTCCAATTTGATGAACCTATCCCTGTGCGCACCCGATCTCTTTCTAAGCGTACTTCACTTATTACTTCGCTCTTTCTTAAGACAGGGGTAGTAAAAACCGAAGCAGGCGCACGCGTTCTCATGCTGGTCACGGCGATTGTGGCACTTGTTGTTGCGGGGTATCTCTTCATGCAAGGGAGCGTGACTGTTGAACCGCCATCGGCAAACGAGGTTTTCGTCCAGTAACATGAGTACGCGCCATCGAGGATTTACCCTTATCGAGCTTCTTGTCGTTATTGCGATCATTGCGCTTCTTTCCACGGTCGTGCTTGCGTCGCTTCGGGCCGCGCGCTTAAAATCATCCGACGCAAAGATACAGGAGCAGGTGCAGGCCTTTTATAACCTCATGCAAGTTGAGTACAACGAGCTCGGCCATTATTCGAACTTCAAAGCAGCAGGAGCGTGGAAAACGGCCGGAAGCACGTGTACGCCAGCAAGTTTCGGCACAAGCCAATATGCCGCAAAAGCTGCGGAGATTTGCACAGAAATCGTCCGTGCTGCGAGCCCTTCGTGCGGTTCGTACTGCCTGTATTTCGGCAACGTTGCTATCCCTGGGCTTCCAAACGGCAGCGGCTACCATCAAAATAATCCTCCGAACGTAGCCGTTATACAGGCATACCTTCCTGGAAGAAGTTATGACGCCGCAGCAACAGGAGATACTCATTCGCGGTTTTTCTGCCGCAGCAGCAGGGGTAATACTTCTGTTTCAAGCGGTGATTTTACTGAAGACGGGTGTCAGCGAGATCCGTAGATTTTTACCTCATCTTGTGGGGTATACTGAACAGCAATGGCCATCGTCGTTCCGACGATACTGACGGCTTCTAGGGCCGACTTGGAAGCGAAATTGAAACGCGTCGAAAATCGTGTCGATACGGTACAAATCGACGTGGTCGATGGCAGGTTCGCGGGTCCTCCCACATGGCCGTATGCACATAAGGACGACCTTGCAGGGTTCACGCACGACGGCTGGCTTCGAGACCTTGGGCATTTCAAATACGAAATAGATCTCATGGTGGAGAATCCCGAAGAGAGCGCGGGATTCTGGATTGCTGCAGGCGCGACCCGTCTCGTGGTGCATATCGAATCTACACGCTACTTACCGCGCTTGGTGGACGAATTGAAAGACAAGTACGGATATGAAAAAGGGTTCGCGCCAGATCTTCTGTCGTTTGGGCTCGCACTTAATATTGATACTGATACGAGCGCAATCGAGCCGTATCTTGCAACGACCGATTTCGTGCAATTCATGGGTATCAAGACCATTGGGAGGCAGGGCCAGCCGTTTGATCGGCGCGTCATAGAAAAACTGCGCAGCTTTAAGAAGGCGCATCCTGAAATGGAGCTTCAGGTCGATGGCGGCATCACACTCGAGAGCGCTCCTGCGCTGCTTGCCGCAGGAGTAGGACGTCTTGTCGTAGGGCATGATCTTTGGGAGGAAGAAGACATTGATGCGGAGCTCGCTCGCTACGAGCGCGTGATAGAAGAACACGGCCGGTACGCGTGATATTCTTCAATGGATGGCTCTTACTGAAAAAGAACAGCGTACGATTGAGGAAAAAGCACGCGACATTCGTGCAACCATCATCGAGATGCTCGTTGCAGCAGGCTCGGGGCACACCGCAGGACCTCTTGGCATGGCGGATATTTTTGCCGCGTTTTATTTTCATATACTTACGCACGATCCCACCAACCCTGCGTGGGAAGGACGCGACCGTCTCGTCCTTAGTAACGGCCACATTACTCCCGTGCGTTACGCGACCATGGCTCACGCAGGTTATTTCCCTGTCGAGGAATGCCTTACCCTTCGCAAATTCGGTTCACGGCTTCAGGGGCATCCTGAGCGCGAAAAGCTTGCGGGCGTAGAAACCACATCGGGGCCTCTTGGGTCGGGCCTTTCGCAGGCGTCTGGCATGGCCTACGGTCTTCGGATGGACGGGAAAAAGAACCGCGTGTTCTGCTTCATGTCGGATGGGGAGCAGCAAGAAGGGAATACGTGGGAAGCCGCCTTGTTCGCAGGCAAGTACAGGCTTGCAAACCTCACAGCGGTCATGGACCGCAACAACATCCAAATCGACGGCATGACGGAAGACATCATGCCACTTGAGCCGTTGGCGGATAAGTACCGCGCATTCAATTGGCATGTCATTGAAATCGACGGTCACAATATAGAGGAAATAGTCGATGCGGTTAACCAAGCAAAAGCGGTGGCTGAGAAGCCGACGCTGATCCTCGCACATACCATTCCTGGGAAAGGTGTGAAGGAGATCGAGGGCGATTATCGCTGGCACGGCAAGCCACCTTCGAAAGAAGAAGCCGTTCGGTTTTTGGAAGAGATTCGCACCCCTGTCCTATGATTGCCACTACTGCAAAATTGGTAGCTGATCCTTTCAGCAAAGACCTCGAGAAGAAATCGACTCGCGATGGGTTTGGTACCGGTACAGTCGAAGCAGGGAAAGCGAACAAGGATATCGTCGTATTGTCCGCCGACCTCAAAGAAAGCACGCGGGCTGAATGGTTCGAAAAAGAATTCCCCGAACGATTCATTGAAATTGGTGTAGCAGAACAAAACATGGCGACCGTCGCTGCGGGACTTGCTGCCGTCGGGAAGATTCCGTTCATAACAAGCTATGCAGCCTTTTCCCCAGGCCGCAACTACGAGCAGATACGTACGACCATCGCTCTCAATAATTTCCCAGTAAAAGTATGCGGCATGCACGCGGGGGTATCGGTGGGGCCTGACGGTGCAACTCATCAGATGCTCGAGGATATCGCCCTGATGCGCGCCTTACCGAATATGGTGGTCATCAATCCCTCTGACGCGGAAGAAGCACGAAAGGCGGTAGTGGCAGCCGCAGCACATACAGGGCCGGTGTATCTTCGGTTTGGGCGCTCAAACGTGCCGGTCTATACGACCAATGAGACACCATTTCAAATAGGGAAGGCGCTTACCCTATGGGAGTCCCCACAACCGAAGGTTGCTCTCCTTGCGACCGGTGCGATGGCGTATAACGCACTCTCTGCTGCACGCGCGCTTGAAGCGGAAGGGGTAGGCAGTATCGTGCTTTCAGTGCCCACGATAAAACCACTTGATGAGCTTGCTATTCTCTCTGCGGCAAGAAAGACCGGACGAGTGGTGACGGTTGAGGAGCATCAAGCAGCAGGAGGGTTCGGGGGTGCAATCACTGAATTTCTTTCTGGTACCCATCCGGTGCGAATACATCGTCTTGGCCTTCTGGATGAGTTTGGTCAGTCAGGGGAACCTGATGAACTCATCGAGCACTATCGTCTTGATGCGCATGCAATCGCAGAAGCTGCGCGTGAATTACTTCGCGTATGATGCGGGTCCTTGATACCAAAGTAAACACGTACGTTGCACTCTTTATCATTACCGTATTTGGAAGCGGAGCAACGCTTGCAGTATTGCGCACCATCGAACTCGCGCACTATCTTGCGCTCTAAAGGGTAGTGATGCGGTAGTTCTCGGGAGCGTTTTTAAGGAAGGTCTCGAGTGCACGGCGCGTCAGTAAACCTTTTTGTGCGCCTATCTCCTGCACAACTGCCATTGAATTGATGGGAGCCCACAAGAGTGCTTCTTTCCATGGCTTTCCAAGTGCGAGCGCTGCAGTTACGGTCGAAGCAAACGCGTCTCCTGCGCCGGTGCGTTCCTTGGGTGCGCGATCGTCAGGATACATAGGGATATGGAGAAGTTCCTTTCCGTCATAGGCGTAGGCACCGTTTCGCTCATCAGTAATGATGACGTTTTTAGGACCAAACGCTGCGGTCTTTTCAATGAGTTCACGAATCTCGTGACCACTTTCAGGAAGACCTAAGATACGTGCCGCTTCTTCTTTATTCACCACCAAAAGATTTGCACGCTCATAGAGGCCTTTGAGTTCCGTAACCCCAAGTTTCATTTGGAACGTGCCTGGTTGGAGGGTAAGGAACACGTTCGGGTTCTTTTTCAAATACGCCTCGATCTCTTGGTGATAGGCGAGGGAGTTTGCTGCAAGCGAGGAGAGATACATATACCGCGGTGCGCTTGGTTTCGGGAAGCGATACGGATATTCTTCGTGGCGCACGAGAATGGTACGCTCACTTTCATAGGAGAGGACGTAGTGATAGTTACTCGGCATACCTTTGTGGGTACGCACGTATTTTGATGCAATCTTTTCATGCTGTAGCTGTGCAACATTTCCTTTCCCGATATCGTCGTTACCGATATCAGTGATAAGTGCTGTCTTCAATCCAAGACGTGCTGCAGCAACCGCTGCGTTTGGCGCATTGCCCACCGCTCGACACACCTCGGCAGATTCATACGGTATTTTATCCCCCCATCGCATGGAAATGGTGCACTGCTCATCATTAATGTCGCAGGTAACACGTGCATCTTTGAGGCGTATAAACGGTTCAGTGACAATGTCGCCTACCGCAATGAAATCGAAAGCCATGATGCTTCTAGTGTACAAGCCAGACGAACGATACAGCAATCTAGGACGGGGATTGTGAGAGATGAGAGGTACACTGCCTGCTACACTACAAACAATGGTAGACCTTTCAGATATTGCACGAAGGCTTGCAACGCCCCCTTGCGGCATACTTGCAGCCGATGAAAGTGTTGCGTCTGCGGATAAGCGCCTCGCTTCCTACGGCATCAAAGGAGGAGAAGAAATGCGAAGAGCGTATCGCGACCTATTTCTTGCAACCAAAGGGATCGAAGCATATCTCTCGGGAGTTATTTTGTTTGAGGAAACCTTAAAGCAAAAAGACTATAAAGATGGTATTCCTTCCAAGAAGATAGATCATCTGCCGTTTCCAGAACTCCTCCAAAAACGAGGCATCATGGCTGGTATCAAAGTAGATCAAGGCACCGAACCCATGGAAGGGAGCCCCGATGAGCTTATCACCGGTGGACTCCTAGGTCTCTCCAAGCGTCTTCATGAGTATCGTGAAAAACACGGCACCACCTTTACCAAGTGGCGTGCGGTAGTAACCATAGATGGGGATCGACTCCCCTCAGCAGGAGCAATTGTCGAGAACGCCAAGCGTCTTGCAATGAGTGCACGATGTATCCAAGAAGCAGGCATGGTACCTATCCTTGAGCCGGAAGTACTCTACGAAGGAAAACACTCACGAAAGCGTGCACGTGAAGTCATTGAAGAAACACTCGGTGCTCTTATGCATACCTTAGGCGAACATGGAGTCGATCACTCAGGAGTCATCATCAAAACTTCAATGGCGCTTTCAGGAAAAGGCACGAAAAAGAAAGACACTCCCGAAGAGGTGGCTGAAGACACGGTGGGGGCACTTATCGCTGCGGTACCGCGCGACATTGCAGGTATTGTGTTTCTTTCCGGAGGCCAAGAGGATGATCAAGCTACCGATAACCTGCGTGCGATTGCTCAGGTAGCCAAAGCAAAGAACGCGCCATGGCCGCTTACCTTTAGTTATGCCCGCACCCTTCAAGACGAAGCGCTACAGATATGGGGCGGCAAGGAAGAGAATCTACCCGTTGCCCGCGAAGCCTTTCTTGCGCGTCTTGTAAAGGTCTCAAGGGCTGCAGAAGGCCTAGACTAGCGAAAACGAGAGGTTCTTGGTATAGTACGCACCTCATATGACTATTTCACTCACCGCCACTAAGCGCGAGGAAACAGGTAAAGACGCCAAGGGACTCTTGTCGACCGGCACCATGCCGGCGGTAGTCTACGGCCCTAAGCAGGAGTCGATCGCACTCTCCCTTCCTCTTCGTGATTTTGAAAAGGTACTTCGGGATGCCGGAGAGTCTTCCGTGATCGAGCTTTCAGGACTGGGAGCACCCCTCCAGGTCCTTATCCATGAAGTGGATCGCGACCCTGTGACCCATGTGCCTCGCCACGCTGATTTGTATGCTATTGAAAAGGGTGCCAAGGTTGAAGTTGCGGTTCCTCTTACGTATGTCGGGGAATCTCCTGCCGTTAGAGCGGGTGCTTCTTTGGTGAAGGTGTTGCACGAGCTTGAAATTGAAGCTGAAGCGGCAAACCTACCCCACGATATCGAAGTCGATATTTCTGGACTTCTTGAAGTTGGAGCACAAATCCACGTGTCTGATTTGAAACTCCCTACAGGCGTTGTCTCGCAGGTAGATGCTGACCAAGTTGTTGCCCTTATACAGGAAGTTGAGATCGAAGAAGAAGCACCCGTTGCTCCAGTTGATATGAGCGCGATTGAAGTAGAAGAGAAGGGTAAGAAGGAGGAAGAAGGAGAAGTGAAGGAATAAGAGCTTTATACAAGGAATTGCGATAGAGGCGGGTATGTGGCCCGCTTTTGTCATATTTTAGCGAAAAACACCTCTGCTATACTAGGTACTAGCATATGGCCCGCACCCACATACTCTCGCTTGGTATCGTTGTACTCCTCCTCTGTACCCTTATAGGAGGTATCTTGCCTGCTGCTGCACAAGAATTGAGTGAGCGGGAACGAGCCGAACTTGAAGAAGAATACGACCAACTACAACAAGAAATCGCCCAGTGGGAGCAGGTACTCCAAGTAACCAGAGCAAAGAAAGCGACGATCCAAGGAGACGTTACGGCACTAAACGCAGAGATCGCACAAGCAGAAGCACAAATTCGTGCCAAGAATATTGAGATTGGGGAGTTGGGAAGCGAGATACGTCAAAAGACCGCACGCATTAATGAACTTTCGGGAAGAATCCTGAGCGGGCACGAATCCCTTGCCTCTTTTTTACGTAAACAAGATCAAATCGATGACTTCTCATTCTTTGAGATAGTTTTGGGTGCCGACACCGCGTTTGCACTCTTTGATGATATCGACAATATGGTGACCGTGCAGTCAGGACTCCACGAAGAATTTGCAGAAATACGAGAGGTGAGGACAGAAACAGAATCAGAGCGTAAGGCGCTCGCCGCTAGAGAAGCAGCAGCAGCAGATGCAAAGTATGTGGTGGAAACCAAGAAGCAAGAAATAGATAAGGACAAACAGGTGAAAGATCAGTTATTGGCAGTGACTAAAAACGAAGAAGCAGCGTACAGCAAGGTACTTGCCGAACGACAAGCACAGGCAGCACAAATACGGGCACGCCTCTTCCCCCTTCGCGATACAGGCAACATTCAGTTCGGGGATGCAGTTGTGTACGCACAAGCAGCTTCGGCAAAGACGGGAGTACGCCCCGCACTTATTCTCGCGGTGTTGTCGCAAGAGTCTGACCTTGGGGCAAACATTGGTAACTGCTATGTCACCAATAGTCCTAATCAAGGCGATGGAGTCGGGAAGAACACCGGAACCCCATTTGATGGCGTGATGCATCCAACACGTGACGTACCGGTATTTCTTGAGATTACCAAAGCACTTGGAAAAGATCCGTACACCACACCAATCTCGTGTCCCCAGCCAGGAGGCTACGGAGGTGCGATGGGGCCAACACAGTTTATTCCATCCACCTGGAAACTATTTGAAGCACGTCTCAAAGTAGCGCTTGGTGTCGGAGCAACCAACCCTTGGAACGCGGAACATGCCATTATGGCAACGGGTCTGTATCTAGGCGATTGGAGCGCAGCCTCTGGTGGCTACACTGCAGAAAGAAACGCTGCATGTGCGTACTTCTCAGGACGCGCATGTCCTGCTTCTGGCTGGGTGACCAACTACGGGGATCAGGTTATGGCAAAGGCGACTAAGTTTCAACAAGACATTGATTTCTTGAAAGAGAATTAATGAGGGTTGTCCACACCCGCATACACACAGCACACTACCAGTGCTATGCTATGGGCAGTGGCTTTTATGAAGTTTCGCCTGCCCCCACAAAAATCCTTCAAACGCTTCGCGGTAGTCCTTGGCATCGGTGTCTTAATATTCGCAGGAATTGTAACAACCTCAGTTGCAGCACTTGCAGCAACGGGTATCTTGCGATGGACAGGCACGTGGACGGCGAATGGTTTCTCATGTGATAGCGGGCACGCACTCACGCTCTATCATTACGACTGTGGGTGTAGCAACAACACCACGTGGTATGCGTGCGTACCGGACGGCACCTATATTCCAGGCCAAGGGTCAGTGGGAGGCGATACGTACGCAGAGCCTACTGTAGCCCTGACCGCAAGTCCGACCACGATAACAGCAGGAGCGTACTCGACCCTTTCATGGTCATCAACGAACGCAACGCAATGTACCAGTTCTAATTTCCCTACGGGAGATGCGCTCTCAGGAAGTGCAAACGTACTTCCAAACCAAACCACCACCTACGTTATTACCTGTAGCAATCAAAACGGTTCTCATTCTGCGAGCAAGACGGTTACCGTAAACACAGCAACCCCAACCGCAACATTAAATGCTTCTCCTACATCAGTAACTTCAGGAGCGTATTCGACCCTTTCATGGTCATCTACGTATACGTCGCAGTGCACCAGTTCTAGTTTTCCTACTGGTAACGCAACCTATGGCTCGTACGCGGTGGGTCCGCTTTACACTAGTACGACGTACACCATACAGTGCACCGGTTCATACGGAAATGTGAATGCTACGAGAACCGTCAATGTGGGCGGGGGCGGGGGAGGAGGAGGCGGTCAGCATCAATTTTAAAACAACATATGCATCCCCAAAAACATCACCATAAGAAAGGATACTTCATGCAGGCCGCATCCTCTTGGCTTTCAAAGCGCGTGTTTGTCGTGGTAGTTATCGCTACCTTGGGTTTTGGCGCGTTCTTTGGGGGCGCAATGGCGGTTGTGACCAATGGAATTCTTGGATGGGATGGTGTGTGGACTGGCAACAATTTCTCCTGTGCTTCAGGGTACACAAAAATCAAATACCATTATGACTGTGGGTGTTCGAACAATGCAACGTGGTATGTGTGCGTTCCAAGTAGCTCTACGGGTGGGATTGGGGGGCAAAGTGGCCAAGGAGAGGACACCTCACCTGGTACAGGCGGAGGAGGTGGAGGCGGTGTTGGGGGTGGTGAGAGTGGTTGTTTTTCTGCCGAGACGCTCATTCTCATGGCCGACGGTACCACCAAACAGCTACAGGAGGTCCGTATGGGGGATAAGGTTATTGGCCAAAACGAAGACGGAACACCTTCAGTTGATACCGTTATGTGGCGCTTCGTGCATAACGGAAACCACGAGACGTTTGTGGTAAATGGGCATCTGGTTGTAACACCAAACCATCCAATGCGCGTCATTCGCGACGGTGTGTCGCAATGGCTTCTTATGGAGCAAGTTCGAGTGGGCGACCTGTTTGTCACGCTCGATGGACCCGTTGACGTCGAAACGATAGAAACAAGTGCCGCACTCCCAGTCGTATATAACCTCGAGACATATCCGAGCCATACGTACTTTGCAGGAGGATACTTGGTACACAATAAAATGCTTCAACAATATTAATCTGCCTATGACTGACCAACCCCAGTACTTTGACACTCGCACAAAAAATATCGCACGCCCCACCCGTACTTTAGGTATTGCCGTTGGGTTTCTCACACTTTTTATTATTGCCGCAGGAGCTGGATGGTATTTGTTCAACAAAAACGAAAAAAGCGGAATGCTTGTAGAACGAGATATACTCAGTCTTTCGGTCATGCCTGGGTATGTATTTGAGACACGGGGTACTTCACTTGTTATCACCGCGAACAACCCGTTACCTCAAGCAGGTGGAGATCTCTATCAGCGCATAGTCCATATCGAACCTTCAACAATCTTACAGATACAAGAAGCACGCAAAACACCAGGAGTGTATGCTGCAGAAGTGGCCGCATTTGAAGTGCGCACGCGCGAACTCATGCAAACCGAGGACACCGCTCTTGGAGGCAATCTTTCCACAGTAGAATACCCAAGTCAGTATACATATCTTCCTGTAACGATTGATGCATTTGTTCCGGGAACACCCGTGCTTGTCTTTACAAACGCAAATGTAATAACCGACGAGGCATTTATTGCACATAAGATAGAGATACCCCTTCCTGAACAAACACAGCCATGACACCTACCCGACGCACCACTGCCCACCTCGCTCTTACTAAGCATCGCCTTGGAGCACTCTTCATTATCCTTGTTGCGTGTATTGTCGCGCTTGCTATAAATGCTGGACCAGCATCTTCACAGACCGAACCAGTTACATCACACGAAGGCATCTTGCATTGGGGAGGAGTTTGGACAGGAAATGACTTTTGGTGTGATGCAGGGTATCAACTGAACTACTATCACTATGATTGTGGTTGTTCGAACAATGCGAGCTGGATTACCTGTAATAAGACTTGTGTGGCAAACGCCGGTTCAACATGCACCTCAGCAGCTAACTCATGCGGCATGACCGCCACCTCTTACATCAGTTGTGATGGGGTGTGTCAGGCAGTAACACCTTCTGACGCGCTTTGTGCTCCACAATGTTCTGATGGTATTGATAATGATGGAGACGGTACGATTGATTTTGGTCCTGATCTTGGGTGTATGTCGACCACCGACACCGATGAAGCCCCTAACCCTCCAGCCGTCCCTTCAAGCCTCTCAAGCGTCTGTTCGGTTCCCACGTTAACTGTAAATCTTGATTGGAATGATGTTTCGAGTACGTTTGGGTACTATCTGCGCGTATCACGACCCGCAAGCTCGTCCTGTCCGTCAGGCTGGATGGTTTTAGGCTCGAATCCAAATATATGTGTTCCGAACCCCGATCTCGTAAATACAAGCAACTATAGCGGGTATCCTGTGATATTAAATACGGCGTACACGTGGTCAGTGCACTCTCGGGCAAGTGACGGCGAATGGAGCCAAGCAGCAAATGGTTCCTTCACTTGTACCGGTTCGTCTGATCTTACCGCAGGCTCTATTACCCCCACGAGCGCAGTTGCAGGAACGTCAGTAACCCTCTCTGGAAGCGTCTCAAATACCGGCAACGCTTCAACAGGAGTTGGATTCTCGAATCAATTCCAAAGAGCAACCTCCTCAGGTGGTGCAAGTGCGACAACAATAGGTACTTACACTCGCTCGTCGACGCTCGTAAACGGGTCAAACTTCAACGCCACCTTATCCTACACGTTCCCTTCCGCGCAGACATGGTATGTACGTGTGTGTGCTGATCAAAATAGTGCAGGAACGGGCGCTATTGCCGAAAGCAACGAAGGCAATAACTGCGGGGCATGGACGGCAGTTTCTGTGTCAGCACCTACTCCAACGGCAAACCTTACCGCTAACCCAACCTCAGTTATTACCGGAAACGCATCAACCCTTTCATGGAGCTCGACGAATGCTGCGAGCTGTACTGGCACAGGGTTTTCAACCGGTGGTGCAACCTCAGGTTCGGTCTCTACAGGACCCGTTACGACAAACAGCAACTACCAAGTTACATGTGGTTCAGCAAATGATACTGCGAGTGTTACGGTGATAGCACCAACCGCAGATATATCAGTTGCTCCTGATCGCGTGAACGCAGGGGATTCAACCTTGGTGAGCTGGACAACCGCACTATGTACCGACGTTTCTGTGACCAAAAACGGTGCAGTCTTCTCTACCAATCCTTCCGGAACCAACGTTTCTTCCGGTGCGATTAGTGGACAAACCACCTTCGCTCTCACCTGTGATGGTGGTGCGGCAACTGATTCAGTCATCGTAAACATCGTACCGAAGTTCGAAGAATTCTAGACATTTCTCACGTAGGTTGCAAGACCCATGCCCCATGGGGTATAGTCTCCCCACAATGAAAAAGGATATCCACCACAGCAACTATCGACCGGTCATCTTTGTCGACCAGGCCTCAGGCGTGCAGTTTTTGATTGGCTCCACGATTGATACCGAGGAGACTATCCGTTTCGAGGGTAAGGAGTACCCTACGAAACTTGTCGAGATCTCAAGTGCCTCCCATCCGTTTTACACGGGTGAGGACCGTACCCTTGATAAGACGGGACGGGTTGAGAAGTTTAAGCAGCGCGCACTCAAGAAGAAATAACGACTGATTGAGGAAAGCCCCGCCTACGCGGGGCTTTCTGCGCTATTATTTCCCCATGGACTACTCCTCTGATTTTAAGAAGAACTTTGCAACTGCATATCTTGCGGAGGAATACGAGCGTCTCGAAAAAGAAAAAGAAGAAGGCAAGACGGCAGCAGGGACTGATCCAGAGCTTGTAGCAATGGCTAAGGAAGATGAGGTTCGTATCACCGCGCGTCAGAGAGAGTTGTTACTTGAGATTGAACGGATTCTTGATAAAGAAAAAGAGGAAGAAGCACTTCCTAAAGCAGTGGTGCTAGAGTTTCGTGCTGCGGCAGGAGGAGATGAAGCCACACTCTTTGCAAAAGACTTGAAGGGTATGTATGAAAAATACGCAGAAATAAAAGGATGGAATGTGCGCCCGATTGACGACTTAACGATGGAGATTGGAGGCAGTGACGCATACGAAGCACTTCGCTACGAAACGGGCGTGCATCGCGTGCAGCGAGTGCCGGACACTGAAAAGTCAGGGCGTATTCATACTTCAACCGCGTCCGTTGCCGCGCTCCCCATTCGCACGAAACCGAAGTTTGAACTAAACCCCTCAGATCTTGAGATGGAATTCTCCCGTAGTGGAGGCGCAGGTGGTCAGAACGTTAACAAGGTGGAAACTGCCGTTCGCATTATTCATAAGCCTACAGGGATAGACGTGCGAAGTTCGTCCGAGCGTAGCCAGAAAGCAAACCGAGAGAAGGCACTCGAAATACTCTCTGCAAAGCTTGAGACCTTGCATGAAGAAGAAGAAGCGCAGCGACATGCGGCGGAGCGTAAGGGGCAGATTGGAACAGGAGATCGCTCTGAAAAGATACGTACCTACAACTTCCTCCAAGATCGGGTTACCGACCATCGCATCAAGGAGTCATGGCATAACCTTCCTAAGATTATGCTCGGAGGACTTGATCCTATCGTCCAAAAGCTCCAAGAAGCGGCAAGAGGAGGTGTTGTAGGAGGAGGGGATGGAGAGGAAGGAGAAGGAGACTAAGGGGGTTGAGCGTCAGAAAAGGGCATGGTAGAGTAGCCCTACTATGGTTACTGGGGACACGTCAGGGATTGGTATCGACCGCCTGTTTGGGGCGGGCGCTCATTTTGCGCAGGTAAAAAGCCGCCGTCACCCTTCTATGAAGTCGTTTGTGGTTGGTGCTAAAGCCAAAGTGGAAATCTTTGACCTCCAGAAGACTGATGCACAGTTGGCAGAAGCGAAGAAGGTTTTGAAGGCGCTTGCTGAAGCAGGGAAGACGGTACTGTTTGTAGGAGGAAAGCGCGAAGTGTCTGATATTGTTCGTGATACCGCCTCAAAGATTAACGTTCCCTACGTAGCAGGACGTTGGCTTGGCGGCACCATTTCAAACTTCTCTGAAATCAAGAAGCGTATCAATCGTCTCGCAGAGCTTAAAGAAAAGCGTGAGAGCGGGGAGCTTGCAAAGCAGTACACCAAGCTTGAGCGTCTTTACATCGATCGTGAGATCGATCGCTTGTCCCTTCGCCTTGACGGCATCACTGAACTTGAGAAGCGTCCTGATGCGTTCGTGATTGTCGACACCAAGCGTGAAGCACACGCAACTCGTGAAGCACGCCGTGCCGGCATTCCTATCATCGCTATCATGAGTTCTGACTGTGATGTAAAGGATGCTGCCTATCCTATCGTCATGAACGATGCATCGCGTGAAGCAGTGCAGCTTGTTCTTGGTGAGCTCGCGGGTGCGTACGCAGAGGGTAAGAAGGGGTAAGGGTGTACGGGCCTAGTAAGGCCACTTTTAGTAATTTGAGTAACTTGTACCTATGGAAATTTCAACCGAGATAGTAAAAGCACTTCGAGACAAGACCGGCATTTCGGTTATGCAGTGCCGTAAAGCGCTTGAAGAAGCGGGGGGAGACGTTGAGAAAGCAGAAGTGCTTCTTCGAAAGAAAAGTGGTGCAGCTGCTGACAAGAAAGCGGATCGTGAGCTTGGTGCAGGCGTGGTTGCTACCTACGTCCACGATGGTACTATTGGCGCCATGGTGCTCCTTTCCTGTGAGACTGATTTCGTTGCTAAGAATCCTGAGTTTCCTGCGCTTGCACGCGAGATAGCGATGCAGGTAGCCGCAACCAACCCTGAATACCTTATCGATGCTGATATCCCCGAGGAGAAGAAAGCTGCAGCGCTTGAAGTCTTTCAGAAAGAAGTAGAGGGTAAGCCTGAAGAGATGAAAGCAAAGATTCTCGAAGGAAAGCTTTCTTCCTACTTCTCAACCAGCGTTCTCATGAATCAGCCTTCTATTAAGGATGAATCAAAGACGGTACGCGACATGCTTGCCGAAGCCACACAAAAGTTCGGTGAGCGTGTAGAGATCTCTAAGTTCGCTCGTTTCTCCGCTCGCTAATATGGGGATCCTCGTCGCACTCCTTGTGGTTGCGGCACTCCTTGCAGGATTCTTGTGGCTTACGGCCCTTGAGAGAAAGCGAGGGAAACGCATATTCGAGAGGACACGTAGTGCACTCGATCATTCGACTGATGAGACGCTTTCGTACCTTTCATCTGATACGACCCGTGCGTCCGTAGCGCGCTCTGTGCGTATCTCCCTTGATCATGCGGCTCATGAGGTAGTCCATGGTATTCTCCAAGCGGTGCGGTTTATAGAGCGCATGCTTACCCGTCTCACGCGCGAGATTCGTGGACGTCGTGCAAAGCTTGCAGATCCAAGTCCTAAAAGCGAAGAAGTATCTTCTTCGGTAGAATAAGAAATACGCCGCTTTAGCTCATGTAGTAGAGCAACGCACTTGTAACGCGTAGAATCCGGCGCAAATCCGGAAAGCGGCTCTAGGCAAACTTGTGTATCTATAGTGGATAAGTGGAGGCTGTGCCTTAGGGGGTATGGGTACACTTTCTATATGAGGTATGCTTTTTACGACTCTGATTCCTATAAAGAAAAGCAATCACTTATTACCAAGCGTAATCAAGAGCTTGGAATATATGCGCATCTTAATAAACACAAGAAACGTACGTGTGTTCGAAAAGGATGCGACAATCTCTATGTAGCAGCACCGCACAACCGGAAGCGTTTTTGCAGTAGTGCATGTGCTGCAATGGTGAATAACAAGAAGAGGGGAGCACGAAGTGTTGAAGTGAGGCTTAAAATTGCCGCTGCGCTAAGGGGCAGGGTTGCAAATGGGAAGAATCGAAAAGGAGTAATTCTGGTACCGCGGGTTGAACGAATTTGTCGTCGTTCTCAATGCAACGAGGTATTTATTGTAGAGCGGTGGCGCAAGAAACAATACTGCAGTGCTTCATGCGCGGGCAGACGCCCCACATCACCGAAAGCCTCACGAGGGAAAGCGGGGACACGTCCTGACATTGATCCAAATATTTATTTCTATAGTCGGTGGGAGGCAAATATGGCTCGGTTGTATACCCATTTGGGGATCGCGTGGCAGTTTGCTCCAAAATCTTTCGATATAGGTGGTCAAATGTATACGCCGGATTTCTATCTCCCAGACACGAATACGTACATTGAAGTTAAGAACTTTCTAGGAGAATACTCACGAATCCGTGATGAGAAATTTAGAGAACGATATCCCCACCTCCGTCTCATTCTTATTCTGAAGGATGAATACGTGCGCCTAGAAGAACAATACTCACACGCGCTTCCTCACTGGGAGTATAGAAACAATTGAGATAGTACCTATTGCGCCGTAGTCGTAGCACTTTCAAATAGTTCATCAGGGAAGCTCGTTTCGAATTCTTCAAGAGTAGTGAAGCCGTAGTGGTTTGCGCCTTCAATAACAAAGGCAGGGAAGCGAGCGTCTATCTTCTCTACAGAAATAAGGGTGCGTAGTGCAGCAAGATCAAGATGATAATCGAATGAATACACCTTTAAGGCAGGGTAGGTTTGGCGTAGATAGGAGAGTGCATAACCTGCGCGATCGCAGTCAGTACACTCTCCTTGTACGTTTGAATAGAAGTAGAGGGCGATAACTTGATCATTGCCACAGGTGCGCTCGATACGTTTGGTGAGAAGGTAATCACGAATCTGAAGGAGGGTATAGCGCTCTTTGAGACGAAGCACTTCTGGATCGGTTGCCCCAAGACGCTCCTCGGCAAAGGCAAGCCGGTCTCCAATGCCGCCCACCTCTTGTGAGAGGCCAGTACCCTCTGCAAGATCTTCACACGGTGCTTCTGCAAGGAGTGCAAACTGGGTTTCGATAGAAAGCGTGTCGGTTGTGAGTTGATCCTCGATGGTACGCAACTCCTCGATACGTTGTTGGTTTAGATAGTTAACTGCGTACAAAATAGTACCGGTCAGTACGATCGTAATCGCAAGAGCAATGAGTGCATTTCGAGTAAAAAGGGAGGTCATGCTATTTCCACGCACGTTTAGTTCCAGACGCTACGTCTACAACAGAACGCATGAGCCAGAATGGAGCAATAAAGCCGTAGACAAGGAGATACCCTAGAACACCAAGCGAGACATTTGCTTGGGTTTTCGAAATACTCTTTCCAAGAAGGATAAATGCGAGGGTTCCTACCGCAGCGACTGCCGTGAGGGAAATGAAGAGGGTCATGGGGAAGTAGAACCATTCAAAAGTACCAAAGGGGAGCCAGTTGGTGAGTGTGTAGGAAAGAGGTACTCCAGAAACGATAAGGTAGGTTTCAACAGCCGTCTTGAGGAGTTGATAGATGACGATGAAGAATGTCACGAGACCTCCGATAATTGCTGCAAACCCTAAAGGAAGGACGATCAGTCCAAGTGCACCATAGCGCGGGTTTCCGATAAGGCTGCGGTAGTCCGTGAGGACATTTCGAAGGAAGCCTGAGGTCCAGCGGGTACGCTGCTTCACGAGCGCAGGGACACTTCTCATCCCCTTGGTGTATACGCGAGCACGAGGCGCATTATCTATGGCATACCCTGCTTTCTGAATGCGAAGCGCCATTTCCATATCTTCAGTTTGGTGTCCAAAACGGAATCCTCCGAGTTCAAGTACGATATCCTTGCGATAGAGAGAAAAGGGACCAGGGGTAACATAGAGTCCGTTGACGGCTGCAAGAATATGGCGGAGCGCGATACCAAGAATAAACTCAGCGTTTTGCATACGCTCAAGAAGGTTCTTAGGAGTAGCTACCGACATGGCAGGAGTGGTTGCGGCAACCTTCGGATCATCAAAACAAGAGATTGCTTCCTTGAGTGCGTCAGGCGCCACAAACGAGTCGGCATCAAGACACCCTACAATCTCTGCGTTACCAGAGGCTGCGATGCCTGCATTCAGTGCAACGTGCTTCCCGCCATTTGCTTGATGGATTACGGTCACTTGTGGGTGTGAGGCAAACGCATCCATCGCTATTTTCGTTCCATCAGTAGAGCCATCGTTAACAAGAATGACGCGCAGTTTGTCTGTAGGGTAGTCAAGTGCAAGCAAGGATTCAGCAGTGCCGCGCACCGTTGATTCCTCGTTATAGCAAGGGACGATCATTGCAACCGAAGGAGTCTTTCCGGAAATAGGACGTGCGCGCATAGAGCGAGCAGGGGAGGAAAGGAAGGTTACGAGCAAAAAGGCCTGAAAGTAGATGGCCGCGAATAGAAACGGATAAATAGCTATCTCGAAGAATGACATAGGCCCTATAAGGGTACAGTATAGCAAATCTGCCCTTTTTCGGGAGGGTATTAACGAATGGTTGCCCCGTATGCCTCTTTCGTCACTTCTTCGAGCTTTTTATGAAGTGCATCCACTTCTTCGCTCATTAGGGTGCGATCAAGAGATCGATAGGTAATGCGATACGCATAGGAAAGCTTATCAGCCCCGAACTTCTCATCGTTTTCATATTTATCAAGAAGGGCAACTTCCTCAACAAGATCTCCTGCAGTCTCCCGCACACGATCGAAGTATTCGTTCGGCACGAATGATTTAGATACGATGAAAGAAATGTCGCGCACCACGGGAGGATACTTTGAGACTTCTTTAAACTCCTGTCCTAACACAAGCTGTCGTTGTACCCGCTCATCCTCTGACCACAGAAGACGGATATCAGGAAGCTTCATAGAAAGGATGGCGAGGCGCTCAATACCAAACCCAAAGGCCCAACCGTTGTACCCCTCTATACCCATTTTAGAGAGCACTGAAGGCTTTATCATCCCTGCGCCAAGTATTTCTACCCAATCTCCGTTTACCTTCACTTCAATCTGAGTCGAAGGATCAGTATAGGGGAAGGTGTCGTCTAAGAAACGGTATTCAATGTCTTTTCCAAAGACTGTTTCCACAACATCTGAAAGTACTCGCTTCAGCTCCTCAAGAGGGAGCGTGCCCTCACTGTTTGGAATAACCTTCCACCCGTCTATCTGATGAAAGACGTTCATGTGGCGGCGATCAATCTCATCTTTGCGATATACTTTTCCAAAACAGAGCGCGCCGAGGTGTTCTCCCTGAGTGGCTCTTTCTCGCACCTTCTCATCGTGGAAGTAGTAGTACCACGACACGGTGTTGTGGGTACGAAGGATATTCTGGTCATCTGCGTAGTAGGTGTCGGAAGGGGAGCGTGCAACGTGGTCGAGAGGGAAGTCGAACAAATCAAACGAAACATCCGCAGGGACTATTTCTGGTATCTCAATGACATCAAGTCCCACCAGTGAGGGAACGTGCTGCGCTCTGGCCACAATTTCATGCAAAGGACTCCCTTCCTTTCGGGAGAGATCGGGCATCGAGAGGTAGCGCTTCATACGCTCTGCCTCTATGTCGGTGCGTCCTTCGAGTTCTTTTCGAAGGCGCATTTCCTCAGTTCGGTCTATTTGTATCTCCATGAGGGGAGTGTACCTTGTACTTATTTTTATTCAAAGGGTAAACGCAGTTCCGCCCCCCGGTTCTCGGGGGGCGGAGTGTAAAAGGTTTAGTGGATCGTCGTCGCAGTCCGCGCCGACACAATTTGAATTGAAGCCAAAGCGATCGCTTCTGCCTTGGCATCGGAGCCAAGCACAGCGAGTGCAAGTTGCACACTCTCGTCGACCACGTGGTCTTCGCCGAACTCAAACTCATCCATGAGTATTCCCCTCTACAATGTGCATATACGCACGAATCAATAGTACACTACATACTCATATTTGTCAAGTATTGGTACAGGGAAAGGCGATCCCTTTCGAGACCGCCTCAGAAGCGTCGACATTTCAATCGACAGAATAATCGAGCCAGCGAGCTTGTTTGTCGAACGTGCATGCACGCACATGCGCGTAGAATGCCACGATGAATGCGACAGTCGCCACGATGACGCCCACACCAATCGGCAGCATTACGGATGGATCCGAAGCTGCGACCATGTAAATCGCCATCAGGGCACACGCCGCAACCGCAATCCACCCAAACACATGGGCGCACATACGAATGTCCGAGAACTTTTTTGCTTGCTCTTTCATAGCCTTAGTCATAGGCCACCTCCTTTGAAATTATAGTCCATATGAGCTGTAATGTCAATAGTCTGGGATGGGGAATGAGACTGTTTTGTGCATGAAAACACCCTCGCTTTATGCTATACTCTAGGGAACAATTCATGGCTAAGAAAGCGGAAAAAGAGGCCTCATCACGCGCTCCTAAAGGGGGCGCAGGCAATTATGATGCCTCCTCAATCTCAGTCCTTGAGGGGCTTGATCCCGTACGTAAGCGCCCTGGTATGTACATCGGGACAACCGGTCCCGATGGTCTTCATCACCTCATCTGGGAAATCTTTGATAACTCACGTGACGAAGCCATGGGCGGGTTTGCAGATGATATTGAGATTGCACTTTTGCCTGCCAAAGACGGAGGACAAGTGCGTATTCGTGTTGCTGACAACGGTCGTGGTATCCCCGTAGATAAGCACCCGCAAACGAAAGTCTCTGCGCTTGAAACCATCATGACCACCTTACACGCTGGTGGAAAGTTCGGTGGAGAAAGTTCCGGCTACAAAGTGTCCGGAGGATTGCACGGCGTGGGTGCATCTGTTGTGAACGCACTTTCAACCTATATGCGTGTTGAGGTACATCGTGATGGAGCTAAGCATGATCAGGAATACAAGATAGGGAAGGCAAAGGCGGCAGTAAAGAAAATAGGCGCCTCTCCACTCCATGGCACCATTGCAACCTTTGAGGCAGACCCAACGATATTTAATGAAATAAAGTTTGATTGGAACAAGATTGTTTCTCATGTACGCCAACAGGCATACCTCGTAAAGGGCACTCGTATTAGCGTTATTGATGCTCGTAGTCTTTCTGCGGTTGCCGATACCGATGCATTCTACCTTCGTGAACTCAATCTTGAGTGCCCTTCAATGACCTTCTACTTTGAAGGCGGACTCCGTTCCCTCATCTCCTTCTACAATCAACACCAGACCGTTGCGCACAAGAACATTTTCTATGTCGATGCAGAAAAAGATAACGTACAGGTAGAAGTGGCGCTGCAGTACGTGGATGATATCTCTCCTCGTCTTTCAGCGTTTGCAAATAACATTTATAACCCTGAGCACGGTACCCACGTTACGGGCTTTAAGACCGCACTCACGCGTACCTTAAACACCTATGGACGCAAAGCAGGAATACTGAAGGAAAGTGAAGAGAACTTCACCGGAGATGACGTCCTTGAGGGTCTTACCGCAGTCGTGTCAGTTAAGATGCCCGAGATTCAGTTTGAAGGACAGACCAAAGCTAAGCTTGGCTCAGTTGAAGCACAAAGCGCAGTCGCAAGCGTATTTGGGGATGCGTTCTCTTCATTCCTTGAAGAGAATCCTGACGATGGAAGGGCAATGGTGAACAAAGTGCTTTTAGCGCTCAAAGCACGTAAAGCAGCAAAGGCTGCAAAAGACTCAGTACTTCGTAAGGGTGCCTTGGAAGGCATGACCCTTCCAGGTAAGCTTGCTGACTGTCAGTCAAAGAGTGCCGAAGAAAGTGAACTCTTTATCGTAGAGGGAGACTCAGCAGGAGGCACCGCAAAGACCGGACGTGATCGTCGTACCCAAGCCATCCTTCCCCTTCGTGGCAAGATATTGAACATCGAACGTGCACGCCTTGATAAGATGCTTGCGTCTGAGCAGATTAAGAATCTTGTGATCGCACTTGGAACGGCGATCGGCGACGTGTTTGATATCTCCAAGCTTCGCTATCACAAAGTCATTATCGCAACCGACGCCGACGTTGATGGTGCCCACATCCGCACGCTTATTCTCACGTTGTTGTATCGTCATTTCCGTCCCCTTATCGATGGAGGCTTCATCTATATCGCACAGCCACCGTTGTACAAGATTAAGCGCGGAAAAGAAGTGCACTACGCGTACTCTGATGAGGATAAATTTAAGATAGTAGGTAAAGAAGAGGCGGTGGTAGAAGAAAGCGCAGAAGAAGAGGAAGCAGAAGAAGGGGAGGAGACTGAGGTAAAGGATAAGAAAAAGACCACCAAGTTCTCGATCCAGCGTTACAAAGGTCTTGGAGAAATGAATGCCTCAGAGTTGTGGGAAACCACCATGGACCCTAAGGCTCGTGTCTTGAAGCAAGTACGCGTAGAAGATGCTGCAGAAGCGGATCGCATCTTCGATATCCTTATGGGTAACGATGTGGCAAGTCGTAAGTCGTTCATTCAATCGAACGCAAAGCTTGCAAACCTTGATGTGTAGCAAAGAGCCGCTCCCTAAGGGAGCGGCTTTTCGTTAGTGACGGCGTAGTCTAAGAGGAACAAGGCCATCTCTTGCAAGAAGCCCATTAACTTCTTTCAAGCCGCCTTCTCGTTTTGCTACTACTACCCGTACCGCTTGTATGAATCCCGCACCCAACAGTAGTGATAGAGCAGCAAGGAATATGAGCGCAAGACCGAGGATGACTTGTCCTTGTAGAGACTCGAAGAACCCCATAACACCTTCCTTTCTAGGGAGATTTTAGCTTAGGTTTGGGTAAAAGAGAAAACCGCCCCTTGGGGCGGTGTTCTCTTTGTTTAATCGCGCTCTACTTCAAGCTCTACGGAGCGAGTATTGTTGCGTTCGTTTGATTCGTTTACGCGATCGTCATAGTCGACGTCGATATCAATATCAAGGTCGCGTCCTTCACGAGGGTCTTCGATGCGAAGGGTAAAGGTTTGGGTACCGTTTGGCATAAGCGAGCCACCGTTACCGCGCACCGTATCTTCACCGGTTACTTCTACTTCTACCCTCCATCCGTTTGCAACATTCGTACCTGAGTTTCGTACAGTAAAACGCACAGCACCATCACGATTCGTAGGTACCTCATCATCTTCAACAAAAGTTGCACCACGGAAGTACCCTGCCTCAAGATCAGTAATAACAAGATCAGCAAGTCCATAGAGTTGTGGCTGCTGCGGGTAGTAGGTAGGAGGGTAGTAGACCGGAGGGTTTGGAGAAACAGCAACCGGAGGCGTTACTACTTGTGGACCACCTGTTTGAGGAGGTGCTGGAGTCTCTTCCTCTTCGGGAGTTTCTTCTACTACGGGTGCAGCAGGAGTTTCGTCTTCAGGGTTCTGCTGCTCGTCAGAGGAAAGAATGACGGCAGACGAAAGGCGAGAGAGAGTCTCAGGCACATAGCGTGCTGCGTAGATAGCAAGAAAGATACCGGCGATAATAAGTGCGCCGAATCCGACAATAGCAAGGCCGTTCAAGGTTGCTTTTTTGGTTTCTCCATCAGTTGACATGAGGCCGAGTCTACCACATGACAGAGAGACTTGTCAAGAGGGTGTCAAGAGAGCATGCTAGAGTACCTACATCTATGTCAGGAACTAAACACGAGATGACGGTGTTTGAAAAAGTGCTCCAGAGAAAGTGGAGTTTCCTTGGACTCTTCACCTTTGTCTATTTCCTCACGCTTTCTATACTCGCTTCGCTTAATCTTGCACCGTGGTCCTCTGACGTTGCACCCTTTATTGGAGAAGAGAACCCGCCAGTGCTTCACACAAACCCTATCGCCATAGAAGAGGGGGAAGTACCGCTTCGTATTGAAATCCCGAAGCTTGGCATTCGTACCCTTGTCTCAAACCCTAACTCAACGGACATTAACGTTCTTGACGCTGCACTCACCAAGGGTGCAGTACGCTATCCAAGTTCAGGGGTAGCAGGAGAAGAAGGCAACCTCCTTATCTTCGGTCATTCAAGTCAGTTGCCGGTAGTGCAAAACCAAGCGTATAAGGCATTTAATGATATTCAGAATCTCAAAGCAGGGGACGTGATCTTTGTGCTAGGGAAGGAGAATGCATATGTGTATGCGGTAGAGAGTGTAGAAGAAGCTACTACCGAGTCAGACGCGATTCCGCTTGCTGTGGATGGAGCAAAGCTCACGCTTGCGACGTGTAACAATTTTGGGTCCAAGGAAGATCGGTTTATTGTGGTTGCGAATTTGGTGAAGGTGGAGGCGCTTCCATAACGGGGAGAATAGGCCGTATTTGCTTGCAGTTTCTTGAATTAGCACTCTAAGTGCAACACTCAGCGCCTTCTGAAAAGCTGCTTCGGCGACTGGAAACCAAGCCTCTTCCTAGGCCGGTCGTTGAGTCTCTTCACCACTGCCGCAAGATCTTCA
>Ga0172380_10001707_pt1 | contig 37361 bp, 47 predicted proteins | sample Leawe162metaG_FD_119747 | JGI IMG/M metagenome (GOLD analysis project Ga0172380, IMG submission 119747) | Leachate microbial communities from a municipal landfill in Southern Ontario, Canada - Leachate well 162 metaG | ecosystem: Engineered > Solid waste > Landfill > Unclassified | place...
TTCATTCTCTCCGTATATAATATCGTACGCCTTTGTTTGATGACCATCCGACGCATTTGTATATTTTGTTTCAGTGAAGCGCATCTTGTATGGCTCTTCTCCTGTTTCTGCGTATACAAGGAAATAATAATGAATCGCCTGGATGATCTTCTTCCCATCTATTTTGTCTGGGTTTGAGAATGAAAAACATGATTTATCGTCTTCGATAATAAGTCTTCCCTCTTCGTCTCTGAACAATCGATCGATGTACCCCTTCAACTTTATGGGAAGCGATAGACGTTCTCCGCGCCATTCGACATCTACATACTGCTCGAGTTTCATTTCGCTATCTATAAATCCTTTTACCGATAGTTCAACAACTCGAGCGTTATAGATCAATGCGAACTTTTCAGTAAGCGATTGACGGTTTGGAATATTCTTTGACCATTTAACAAATCCCTCTGGGTATGCCTCGATAAAAGACATTCCTTCTTTCAATCCATCAGCTACACGATCTCCTTCTGACTTAAAATATATATCAAGAGCCTTATGGAATGCGTTACCCAATACGCCAGAGACGTTGTGAGCTGTATCTATAACATCCCCATTTATATATCTGATACGGAACATCAGCGGGTTTGTCGAGAAGAGTGATATTGAGGAAGGGGACAAGTGATCAACTGGAAAATTGTATCCGATCCTGTCATCACATGTAGCCTTATCCCTGTGGGATACTTTCGGCATCGATCGTAGTTTCTTCTCCTTTATCTTCACCACCTTTGTTGTTTTCTTTTTCATGCTTTTGCACTTTCTTATTCTTGTTTTCGCCCTTTATTGTATCTGCCACAAGAGCACCCATGGGCATTCCTGATGACAACCTATGAGCTTCATCCATACGATCGGAAATAATACTATCTTTATTATCTTCCGCGATCGCCATATTGAGACGCTCATTTTTTGGAGCAAGTTTTGCAGCCTGTTTTAATACCGTCTTGCGCCACATCCACCCTTCCGGATCGTTTGCGTCGTTCCACGGACTAAAGTTTGTTCCAAAAGATTTAGAAAAGCGATTTGCCATTAAGAGTATTTCATCTTTATTCATAAACTTTTCAACTTTTCCTCCTGCCTGTGTGGTGATTATTGCATATGCACCCATCTTCTCTCCGCGCTCCTCCTTTGTTTTGAATGGGTCTATCTGATGCGTAATTGATCCGTTTATAATTGAGAATATGTCATTCTTTCTGACTTCCTCTGAAACAACTGATTTCGCTCCCGCTGCATAAAGCAGGGTAACGATACCCTGATATCCGAGCTGGAACTGTGCTTCGAGTACACCCTTCTTTTTATTCTCATAGGGGAGTACGAATGCTTCTCCTGATACAGCTGACGGCATGAACCCCAGCTGGGCCATGATCATAAAACTATTGATCAGACTGTCGGTCGTACAATCAAATAAAGCAGGAAGTCTTTGTATGCTAGACATCATGCTCGATAAGAACTTGAGCGCCTGTCTTGAGTCTCCAAAATAATTTTGGATCTGTTTCATATACTCGTTTCCAACGAGAGATTTTAAACTATTTAATTTCTCCTTGTTTGGAACCGATAGTGTGTTTTGATCTTTTGTCATTTTCGTAGGGTTTAATTTTAATCTTTTTATCCTTTACTTTTTCCCACCGCTTCTTTCCCATCTCACTAAAATGCTCTCTTCCGTGCTTCTTCAAAGTTTGAGATCCTCCATAGTGTCCGAGAGCTGACATATAGATATCTTTTTTAGTCTTCTTACCTTTTGCTTTTGCCATATCAGAATAACGCTATAATAGGGGAGTATATGACGCTCACGGTTCTCGTGAGTATATCTCCTCCGTTGCAGATGTTTCCTTCTTGCATACAGGCGATAGAGAATACATACCAGATCACTCCGATAAAGATGTATATGTTTATTGCCGTAAGTGTACTCCACGCAACTCCGTTTAATATTTTCTTCATGTGTTCGTGTTTTTGTTTTTAATCGACTTTATATTTTCAGTATACATTATAATAAAAATATAGCAAGCGTTGCATACGATAGTTACATACAAAAATACCGCATAAATACTGCGGTATTATATACTATAGAAAAGTTATGCACACTCTATTGAATATCGAGTAAAGAATCAGATCGATGTTTGATCGGATGGAAATCTACTGACTCGTAGAAATATAATCGTATACCGGCGCGCCACAACCACTTTGGCATCCATCGAGGTCTTGGCTTCACCGCCTGCCTTAATAACTCTATCCCACTCACAAGATTTTTTTGTATTTCCTTGCGAGCTATCTTTGCTTTTTTTGAACTCATAATTTTATTATCCCCGAACTTCGACTGTATCCTCGTCCGGTAAGGATATTTTCCCGACAGATTTTAATTCTATTATCCTCCGTAGATCTAATATCTTTGCGATAAGATCTTCTATGATCTTCGCAGCGAAAGTACGCTCCATATTCTCTATGAGATTTCGCGCATAGTCGTTCGATAACTTTGATCCGTAGCATAGTGTTGGTTGTAGAGCTCGATGAGGAACTATATTGTATGAAGGAACAAATATGTATTTTTGTATGAGTTGCTGATCTATCCATCGCACCGACTCTTCTTGTTCCGGAGTTGGTACGTTCTCCATCATATTCCCAACAAGACAGAATGATATCGCGATGCCATCTTTATTATAGCCAAACTGTGCAGCAGTCTCATAACCTACGGTCCGTCCTTGTGTGATACGTCCATTCGATTCTATAACAAAATTATATCCGATCCATTTTCCAGTAATAGGATCTCTAAAATCTGGCCAGCGGGATCTATGAAACTGATCTATCTGCTCCGCTGTCTCGAGAGTATTGCCGGCCGAGTGATGGAATACCTTGTACTTTGTTTTTAAAGGTATATACGACTGTGCATATTGTATCACTATTTTGTGTTCGTTTTTCATAGTGTATATGGTTTTATTATTACTTCTATTCTATCTTGTTCTCTTTCGCTGGGGATTTTATATATAGTAGCTTTATATATGAAACGGTCATCTTCTATATAGCCACGCTTTACAAGAATATCCTGAAAACATTTTATAAAATTATCATAATCACTTGTCTTGTGATATTTTAGATGGAACCGATACTCAATCTCTACAATACCTCTAAGCATTCTTTTCTTAGGAAGGGTGTATAAACAGATCTCTTCAAACTCTTTATATTCAGGAGTTTTAAATCTTCTTCCTTCCCAGGCATCATTTACCGACAATGGATGTTCATCTAATGCAGTCGATATGCTGTGTCTATTTTCTACTTTGGGCATATTGCATTATGATAGTTGCTAATTCCGCCAGAGCTTCTTTTTTCCCTCGATATACCCCTTCAAGACCTGGGGAATATATAGCGACTGCTTTTATTTTTTTATAAAAAACTCCATACCTCATAGCAATATACAATATGTCTTCGGTCCTGAAACGGTCAATATTCGCTTTCAGATGGTCGAAAGAGTTGGTCATAAGACGAATAGGAGTCCCTCCTTGTGGATTCTTTATTGCTATGACGAACTTCGGATCTGGATCCATTGCCTTATATATTCTGTCGATGATGTTCATGGTTGCTTTGATATTTTATTCATTATTGAGATAACCTCATCTGGATATGTTGACGTTTTGTTGTAACTTTCTAATTTAGATCGTGTGTCTCCTTTATAATATACACTTGTTCTCGGATTATTTCCACCAAGATTACGAGCAACAATATGGATAGATTCGCTAAAACTACTAAAATCTATTCTACAACTCCCCCATCCAAACGGATTGAAACCACACGCATGTTTTCCTCCAGTCGACTCCTGTATGGCTATAGCGGGCAATAAACGCCAGTCCAGACCGTTTTTATTTGATTCGCGTACCATTTCATCCCCATATCCAGCAAGGGGCATATCTCGGAGAGCAAAATAAGAATCAATCTTTTTTGCATTTATAAAGATATCCGCTTCGTCTGGGGTAACGTCCTCAATCATGGGGATATCCAAGTTCGGTATAACATGCGCCAGCTCGTATTGAGGCGTATAAGATATCGGAGCCACCAAAAGTATTAGTGCCGTCGTAAAGGCAGCAAATATAGTTCCCATATAAAACTATAAGGATTTTGAGAACTTACCCAAGCTATTCTTCTTGAGGTAGTTTCTACGCACCCATCCGATGACGAAATATATAGCAGAAACTACTACAGTGAATCCAGATAAAATGGTAGTAACTGCCTCTATAATTGAATCAACTTCGCTCCCATCAATCGGTTTTCCAATCAATGCAGATACGAGGACAATAGCTCCCGCTAGTCCAGTGAGTGTAGATTTTACTCTAAGTGCGATCCCTTCTCCTGTTGAAGATACGAGCCACGAAGGAATCTCATATTTATTTTCGTCAATCATAATGAAATATTTAATATTTAATACGGCTGACACACCGTAGGTCTTCCCTACAGTATACCTCAAAAATAAAGGGCTCGCATCCGTCCCTGTGGATTAAAAGTCGGAGGTCTCGGAATACACCTTTTGGCGTCCACCACCACCGAGGATAGAGTAGTCTCCCCGTAGTAATAGATTAAAAACACCGTAGATAAGAGACGCGAGTATCATTCCTAGAATGACCCCAATAATTATATTCCCAAATATACGCTCGTGATTTTTCATTGTTTTATGGTCATCTCGAGAGACTTTTGAGCAGTCTCTGTCATCAACCGATCTATTTTATCTATTTTATCCCTCTTTATTTCAGGTGTCAAGGTAGATGATTTTAACACACGATCTTTCATATCTGCCATTTGAGATAATTGATCCCGCACATTGGTATAGTATTGGCTAAGTTTTAGTTCTGGATGATCCGAAAAATATGCCTGTGCCTCCTCTTTTTTTCCATCCTCCATCAACTTCTTATAATATTGGAACCCTGCTGTTGATCTGTCCGACGTATCATAAAACTTTGAGACGCTTTCACTATTGTATCCAATAGGTTCCTTAATCATGAACGACTTTATAATACTGAAATCTTCTAACTTCTTTGCGGGGCGTTCTATGGGATTCGCTATTCCTGTCCCTTTTAAAATGAGATCCATCCCGCTCGATACATAATCTCCGAGTCCAGCAAAATATCCTTTCAAAACGTTGTCGATTTTAATAGGGGATAGTGATAACCATTTTCCGAGGATCTTCGAAAACTCGTGTGAGTATTCATTATACTGCGCTTCTGAAGGGAGGTTCTCCTTTGAAGGAGACACGAGATTTCTATCTAAGAAAAGACTGTAATTTGTTGCATTTTCAATCCACGGAAGCAAAAAGGTGGGTAGTACTCCAGGAGTTGCCCCATTCATTATGGAGGTAAATATACTATCAAACACATCTGAATCTTTTTTATCTATATATTCAAGCATACGCTCTGGGAGGGATCCAAATATTATTCCGAGTTCAAACGGTTTCGGTATTCGATATATATGGTTATCAGTCATCACAATCCAAAATAGATCCTTCTGCCATTGTGGGATCTCTTTCCAGCGAGGATCGTCCCGATTAACTAGGTAGAGCAAAATAGATGGCAACGTGATAGCCATAACTGTCTTTAGTGTAGTCTGATATGGACGATCTTTGAACGCACGTATCATCTTGTCTTGTGCCTGTAAGCCTGCGTTGAAGAATGAGACAAGCATATTTATAGCTTTCGTTTTTGATCCTATTCTTGCGAAATCAAGCGTTACTTCACGGGAGGCGTATGCAGCTGATATAGGATCAGCACCACGCTTTAACGCCTTCTTCGCCTCCCCGAGACGCGTCCCCGCCTCTCCTACTTCGCTCAACGCCTGTAAAAGTTTTAGAGGATTCTTGACATATTGTAAGGACTTTGCTCCCTTTGAAGCGAGTACATCCTCAAACGTCTTTTTATTGAGATATTCTCGATCGAGTGATACAAGTGCCGCATGTTCCCCACCTCCCATACGCCATAACCAGAATGCGTCATCTTGCTTAAATAAAGAATATGCTCCTCGTGCTAGATCAACGACAGGAATAAATCCATATTTTGAGTAAACGAAAGCCGTCAACTGATCACGCGCTGGATTACGAATCATGAAGTCAGGAGATAGTGTTGCTCCTGCGCGGAGGAACTTTGCCGGATATGAGAGTATTCTTAATACTAAAGCAACGTCCTCCTGTCCTAAACCTTGCATAGATCTATATATAGCGGGATCTACCTGGAAGTACTGCGCTTTCCCATCGATGAGAACAGATACTATATTGTCCTTATTGATCATCGACGGTCTGAATATATTTATAATTTGATTAGATAATTCAGATGGTATTGTCTCGGAAAGTTTTGTATCAAAATTGACCCCCGTCATCTGCTTCATTGCTTGATCTATAATATCCCCCGCATTCACACTTGCGACTTTTGTTTGGGGAGTGGGGACTGGTTCAAACAGCTTTCCTAATTCTGGACTCATCTTCGACATATTGACTATAGCCATTGCGACAGCATTCCGTTCGGATGCGTCTATAATAGCAAACGTATTTCTCACAATACTTTCGAGTGGATTTATAATATCTCGATCAGATCCTCTTATCTTCTTTATTTGTTTTGAAACATTTGCAATACCCTTTCCCATATATCCTGATGCTTGGAGTTCTTCCATAACACGATAAAACGGCACATAGTCAGGGTTTAATGCGCGTATCTTTTCCATAAACTTTGAATCATACAACCCACTCTGTTGACCATACGCGAGTACTTTATCCTGATAGGTATATAGATCTTCTGCCACTCCATTAATTTCTTTATGTTTACTCTCTAATTCCTTGACCGCTTGTCGTGCGTCGACTACATCTATCCCTGTTTTTATACCTCGTTGTGATAGAGATATAGATCTTCGCGCAATGAGATAGGTACTAAGATCTGCAAGTCCGCCATCCTTCTCTTGCATGGGGGACACTATTTCTTTAAAACTTTTCCCCGTAAACTTAGGGATCGTTACTCCCTTCTCGTTTATGCTCCAAAATGCACGGTCAAAGGTCCCTTTCTCAAGGAATGTTTCTGCCTTTCCAACCCATCCGCGTAATACACGTGCGAGAACATACGGATTTTCTTTTGCTGGTAACTCGCCGTTCTGTTTCTTGGCCATATCTACATACTCCTTTATCGGATGGAGATCATCCATAGCATTCTCGTAGAGTTGGTGATATTTCTCCACAATAGTATCAATAGCCTTTTGTTTATTCGTCCCCGCAGGATCGTAAGATATCTGACTCATAACCTTTGCCGTAGATGGCATGTCTTCCCAGCGTAGATAATCACTCTTTGCTTTTTCTATCGTTTCTTTTACCTCTGGAAACTCCTGTATTCTACTTTCAAAATAGGAGTGAAACTTTGGAGAGATATCGAATGCACGTTTTGGTTCAGTCATGTAGTAGCGTAGAAACTCGGAGAACGCTTCTCCTTGTCTACGTCTCAATACCTTCGGAGGATCAATATATTCAATGAGCAACGCTTCACGTTCTGCCTCCGTTATCTTCTTAGAAAATTGTTCTACGTTATAGTCTATAAAGTGGCCCACCTCATGAAAAATAGTTGAGAGATATCCTTGTTTGAAACGTATCACGTTTTGTTTTGTCTTGAATATTCCAGCCGCTCTCTGTCGGAACTTTCCACGTCTAATCGGAACATTCAACTTTTGCTCCAACTCTTTCACAATATCAGACCTCTTCACGATGGCATCTATCTCCGCCTGTGCTTTCGGACTAGATGGTTTGTTTAGATTTTTTGGTGTAAAAGCAAGTGATTCGCCTTCCTTAGACGATCTCTCCAAAACAACGGGATTCTCCTGTGCCTTGTTCCATATGTCAGTTAGTTGCGATTGGAGTCCTTTCTCCCCAATATGTGTTGTAATTACACCTTCTGGAATAGGGGCGAGTGTTTTTTTACTAAGAGTTTGATTGAGTTCTTTTTGTAGATCTTCATACTTGGCAATATCCTCTGGAGGTACATCCTCGATCGTTTTACCAAGATATTTCTCTCTCATTGCTTTCATCTCGGTATATATTTCGGTTTCTCGTTTAACGAAAGCGTCTTTCTCCTGCAAATATTTCTGATATTCTGGAGTAGTTGGTATTTTGTCTATATTGCTCGTGTAATAATTCACAAACTCCTCTGCACTCTTATATTTTTTAGCTTCTTGTACGAGGGGGGATTGAATTATATTATTCTTCACTCTATCCCGTGTAGTATCTCGTACTGGTGATATTTTCTGATCCCCACTTTCTTTCTTATAAACTAACTCACTAAAATCTAGGTTATCTACGCTCACGAGATCTTTCGGATTCACCTCATATTTGTAGACCTTCGGCCCTCCGAATCCTCTAGTATCTTGTGTCGTATAACTACGCGCCATCTTCGGATCCGCGGTGAGAAACGTTCCATCCTTGAGAGTTTCCCCTTCCTTTCCTGCACGATATACTTTTACTAACCCCCCACTCTCTACCGCATCTGCGAATCTCTTTCCATGAAGAGTCCTTAATGTCCCATAATCAAGCGTATCTGATCTATAAAAAGGACCAACCTTTCCAGCTATACTCAACTCGACTTCTATAGGATCCTTTTCGGTGTTGTCTACGTTGTTATTTATCTGTTCGACTGGTTGATTTACTTCCTCTGTTTTAAACTTCTGGTATAGATCAGTACCGGATTCACTCGGCTGTGTTCCTTGCTCTGTTTTTTGTTGTGATCCCTGTGTCTGCATAATCCCAGCGCCTGCTCCTATCATCCCTCCTGATATAAACGCAGATCCGAACTCTTGCAATATGTCTCCGCTAGTAACGTAATTTTTTGCTTGTTGAACAATGGCGTCGCGATCTTCTGGTGTCTTTGCGTTCCGATAATCATTCGCATATTTAATAAGAGTCTGTGCGACTTCTGTTCCTCCTTCTACTACGCCTGTGCGAGCGAAGTCTTTTCCTTGTTTTTTTAGTATCGCAACGATAGATCCTTTAATAACTTCCGCTGGTTCGCGTAGTATCTTTCCAATGTATTCTCCGAGGATCTCATCTCCAATAACGTCAACGGCTATATTGCCAAGACTTTCAACTTTCCCTCGTTCTTGTATCTGCTCATTTGCCGATAGAGCAGACCAATATAAACCACCGATAGTCCTTCCTACGTTTGGATTTTTCGTAATTGCAGTAGTACCGAGAGCAAGAAGTACACCGATGACTGTTTGTGGTGCGGTGTTCTGAATGTTGAAAGCGAGTTTTTTAATAGGATCCACACTCGCGTCGCTCTTCGCTTCATTTAAAAGATTCTGATAATTCTCATATCGCTTTTCGAACTCGCCACGGCCGATAGAATTGACAATAGAGAACGCTTTAAGAGGGAGGTTGCTCGTCGCTTCATTTATAAGCTGCACGGCATCTTTTCCCTCTGGTGTATTTATATATTCAAGTATTTTTTTTTCAGCATCTGTCTTAATTTCTTTGATTGCATTCTGTCCTTTTATAACTTGACCAACGAGTGGAATATTCTCAATCGCCGTTTTCAATAACGGGCTCTCTTGCATCTTCTTACCCGTCGATTTTATAAGATTCGATATAGTGTCGGCGATTTCTATTCCTGTACTCGCCACACTACCTAAAAAGTTTGATAGAGACATCTCTCCCCTACTCTTGGGTGTATCCCCTTTTTCGTTATTTGTTTCAGAAACAGAGGCATCCGATAGGGGAGGGGAGACCTTCTGACCACTCTTTTCCGCCTGAAATTGACTATACAGGTCGTTTTTGCCAGTTTGTGTAGTAGATGCGGTCTGTTCTGGTTTCTGTGCCTCTGGGACCGTTTTTTGCTCATTTGTATCCTGTTTCCTTTCTGATTGGAATTGAGCGAATAAGTCAACGGGACCAGTCTGCGCGATCGGTTCTGTTGGAGTTGCTGCTTCGTCCTTCTTTCCAAACAACCATCCGAATAATCCCCCGCCATTTTTTTTAGTTTCTGTAGATGTTGTTGCTTTTTGAGAAGGTGATGGTGCTCCGGATTGTGATTGTTTAAATTGGGCGTATAGATCCGGCATAGTATTTCATTTTATTAATTCATGAACGGGTATTTGAAAGGTTGAATATTAAACCCTTCTGTCTTTACAGCCTGATCGAGTACCCAATAGAAGAATGAAGAATCAGACGATGCTTTATCATAATTCTCCTGTGGTGCTTTTTGTTGAGCAAGGAATCTATTGACTGCCGATTTTTCGTCCGTCGTCGGTTTAAACGTCCCACCACTCTTTTCTTTTAGAAAATCTCCATAGGTCCCTTTCCGTCCCGCAAGAGCCCATTCCTGATATGAAGCAGGATAGTCTTTCAATTCGTTTGTCTTTTTAGTGAGAGGTACAAGAGTGCTGTCTCCTGTTATTCCGTAGAGTACCCCGTCGATCTCTTTCATGCCTCCTGGATACTTTCCATTTGCCTGTTCGTACGATACTCCGAGATCAAACTCTTTCTTCACTGACTTACCAGTCATAGGATCCAATTCAACACGCATGATTCCTGCATTTCCATTTGGAAGTTTTACATTATAATCAGTTGACTTCTTCTTCATATTATCGGGAAGATTGCTGTTATAGAACGATTCAAACTCGAGCGCATTCATTCCTGATCTGTTTAATATGTTCGTATATTGTTGTTGTGATAGTTCATCAAGAGATACCCCATTCTTAGCCAGATATGAAATATTGGTTTGGGTCTCTTTTTGTTTGTCTTGTAGATACGAGATATACTCTTTCGCATTTTTCTCACGTAGAAGTCTCTCCGCCTCGATATCTTTTGTCGCCGTCTCATCTGCTCCAGTGAGAATAGTTTGTATCTTTGCATTTCGTTCTCTCTCTACATCACTAACAATTCCCGCATTATAATTTTGGACCTGATTCGTTTGAGTTTCTTCCATTCCAGTACCACCGATGCCACGCACATTCTGTACGGCCCGTAGCTGTCCCGCTCTTTGTTTTCCTTCCTGTTCCTTCGTGGCGCGAAGAGTATCGTATGTTGAGTTCACTGCGTCAAGATACGACTGCACGCGAGTCCTCGCATTTGATCGTATTGTTTCTTCTTCTGCTGCAGTAAGGGCTTTCCTCTTGTCCTCGGTACCGAATAACTCCTGACGGGCAGTATCAATCTGACTGTTAGTCGTATTCTTGCCAGATAAAACTTCATCAATAGTTGTTCCTACATCGTAACGGGGCACCTTTTGACCCGTCGTTTGATTAGAATCTGAACCAGAATCATATAGTGATCCGGTTGGATTTGATTTTGTTGGCGTTTTGCTATAGTTTATTCCGTTTATTACTGGCATAATATTATTGGTTTTGGATTAAAACTCCGTATTAGTTGTTATCAATGAGTACCCTGCTGCTCCCGTGCCTCCTGTGGTACTTCCGTCTCCAGATCCTCCATCATTTGATACTGATCCACCCCCATCTCCTCCGTCAGCATTTGCTGGGTCGCCAGCTCCAGTGCCTCCAGTTCCTCCCGCTATCGTTACAGTTCCTGTATTAGCAGTTATAGTGCCAGCATACATTCTGAACGTTCCTGCCCCCCCTCCTCCACCACCACCAGAAGTAGTAGCTCCATTGGAATTAGAGCCATTTTTCCCAGCCACTGATATTCCAGACGTAGTCGTAAAATTAAGTGCGCCGCCACATTCAATATACAGTGCACCACCTCCTCTCCCTCCAGCACCAGAAGCAGTGCTACCTCCGTTTGTAGATCCAGATCCTCCTCCGCTTCCTGGAATAAGATCAAGTAGTTTATAGAGATATATAGATTTTATAGAAGTCTTCGAATTGAAAGATTGTGTTGCTAGAGCATCATGTGCTCCATTAGATTGTTTACCACCGCCTCCGGCAGATATTTTTATGGGTCCGATTCCGTACGATACAGTTCCAGCATCTCCATTTAAGTTAGTTCCGACAGCTGCACCACCAGGAGCTCCCATACCACTTGCATCTATCATAGGAGCTGCGGATGACGTAAACGTACAATCTCCTTGAGATTTTAATATTATAGTACTCCCATTTCCATGTGGATTTGAGAACATTAATGTCCCCGTACCAGTTATAGATATTGATGAGTAATTCTTAGTAACGACAGAGGTTGTAGCAAGGTCTATCGTAGTCGTTCCAGAAGTTATCGATAGAGCGCCGTCTGTTCCAGTACCACCAAACTTACCAGAATTATAAAAAGACGTATCTATCTTTCCGACAGAATTAGCACGAACTATTTTATCAGCCGTTGTGCTTGTGGCGGTGTCAGCGTTTGTAACATATTTATTTGTTCCGCTTGGAGTTCCTGACGTACCAGCGAGTGCATCATTTTCTGCCTGTGTTGGAACCCTTGGATCGTTATCCCCGACAACAATAGGATTTGTCGTACTTGCTGGGTCCACACTAATTTTAGCTGTTCCACGAGTTGTCGTGGCCATAACTACTCCTCCTGCGACAATTTGTGCATCTACATATGTCTTATTACAGAGATCATTTCCAGTCGCACATTGTGTAGAGGTTTGTGGTGGAAGTGTGAAAGTTGATTGTCCGACAACATCTAGTGTTCCAGTAACCGTCGCATTATTACTGATAGTTGTAGGAGATAAAATTGTTTGTGGCGATGTAGTTGTTATCGATAGTGAATTGGTGTCTACATATCCCTTAGAAATAAGTTGAGTAGAAGAAGAATAAACTTGTGATGTAGATGCGTATTCAAGACGATTAGGGAGTGTCTCTTGCCCGTTCAATATACGAGCTATAATTCCTAGAACTGGATAGTCAGTCATTTTAACAGACGATCCAATGCGGTGAGCTTTTTTGAGTGATGCTACTTCAAGATCTCCATCAATCGGATCTATCCCACGAATCATAGAAGTGATAGCTGTAGAAGACGCAGTGCCACATACGAACTCCTGTGTGGTGAGTCCTTCGTCTATCGTGAAACACATATATCCAGATAGAGAAGTTCCGGCAGAATTAGTCCCTTTTACCAAGGTCATGCTCGTTGCGCTACTCGATATAGTTGCTGCAAGCGAAGTAGAAAAGTCTGCGATTGCGATAGGTATTGTTCCACCGACGGATTGTGGTGATGCTTGATGAATACCGAATAAAGATCCAATAGATATCGCGGCGGCAGTTACGACGGACGCTATTGTTTGAAAGAGTGAATTAAACATATTTGTAGTATAGCAATTTTATTAATAATTTTCTTTTATATATGTGGATTAAACATTATATCTGCTCGGTAATTTTGGTCCGTGCCTCGTTATATCAAAGTGTTCATAGTTCGATACCCCTGCATATCCGATCTCGAGTGCCTCAAAACGTATCTTCGCACGCTGAAACTTTCCAATAATTCTTCGCGCGTCAAACTCACGCAAATAGTGATATGCAATAGCACCATCGCTTCCTGCTCCAATGACTTTTTTCCCGAGTGTCTGCGATCCGATATTTACTGATTGACTCGTATCTACATATGCAGCACCTCCTTCTATGTCCCCAATAACAATAGACGGCCCATTATCGAGAGAGAGCGATACACGAATAATTTGATCGGGTCCTATGTCTCCTTCAACTCTTAATTTACGAGACTTCTTGAGCTCGGTTATTTTCATCTCGTCAAGGTTCCCTTCCCAATAGTTGGGAATCTTAGACCCGTCATCATCAAAACCAGAGAACAATTCATACACGTTATTATCCATAGAATGTCCACCCATAAGAGCCCCATCAAAGGTAGAACAATCTCGTACACGATAATCTAGTACGTCCCACGCTTTCCATAGGCGGTTATACACGAGCATCATGTTATTCACTGGAGCGTTATTTGAATCTACGCTATCTGATGTTCTACACCCAATTAATATAAAATCTCCAAACTCAAACAAGACTGCATCGTCAAAGCGATAGTCAGAAAGATCAAGCTGTTCTGATATAGAGATCGGTATATCTTCCGAGGATCCTACATCAAACTTAATAAGACGTACTTTTACATCATTCGAATTGCGCGCATCTACAAAGAATACTCCATCACCGGTTGGGCATGCTCCTCTTAAACTCTGCACTCCAATATTATCACGCCACACTCTATTCTCTGCGTTCGTGTCGTCATCAGTGAGAACTAAACGGAATACTTTAAACTCATGTAAGCAATAATCATTGTCTTTGTATGACGCAACGGTTTTTATAGCTCCTCCGTCTCCTTGTGGAAAATACTCTCCTTCACCAGCTACGCGAGGCGTTGAATGCCCAAAATCTGCTATACCATCAACCGTAGAATCCTCCCATTGATATGTCGCCGTAATGCTTTGTAAGTTCGTTACGTTCGCGTTGAAATGAATCACCACTGCACCCGTGGCATAATTTATAGTTCCATATCCTCCCGCTGATCCAGTGAGTGTTCCGTTTCTATCATCAGCAAAAGTCTCTGTTCCGTCGGTTACTGATACGCTAAAACAAGTTCTCTTCGCTCCCGCCGCTTTAAACGCCAATGTTGCAGTATAGTCCTTCGTTGCTCCATTTCCAGTTCCGATAGCCTCGGCAGAAACAGTTGTATACGTACGTGCGTCAATAAAAGATAAGTTGAGCCCCGTCTTATCTTTTGCACGTCCCCATAGTTTTATACGATTGAGTTGTATCTTTATCCATCCAGAAAAGTTCAGATTTGCGTCTGCTTGTGATACTTCACTCGGAGGAATGGTACTGTCTCCCTTATTGAGCATTACTTTATAAAAGATCCCAAGTGGGCTATTGAGCCATAGTTGTGCTCCTGCAAATGTTTCTATTTCGTCCATAGTTACGTCTTCACCATCTGCTCCCGCTGGAATAATATCACTACCAACTTCTATAAATAATTCAGTCGCCGCGTTATAAAATACGAGTTTTGTTGCGTATGTTTTAAACATTACCTCTCCACCACCAACTTTGTGCGCAGTAAAAACACCGGTTACTTTTCCGATCCCATCATCAGCCCCCATGCGTTTATATCCACGACGGAGCTCAATATGATCTCCCATAGTCATCCAGTTCAGAGATCGTGAAGCTGCGCCCGCTGGAATACTTTTCGCTTCTACGGAGTCAATGATTCCCTTAGTAAAGTTTTCAACGCGGTGTATTATCATTTTCTAGTTTTAATATATTACATTCGGATCGTATTGTGGGTCGTATGTAGATCGAGAAGAAGAACGTTTCAGCCGCATATCCCAGCGAGCCAAACGATCCATAAGAACCTTCTCTTCTACTCTCCACCGATCATCCCATGCGCGGACCTTCTCTCCAGTATTTACTGGATAGTATAATTTTGCTGCAACAATAGGTATGAGTAAGTGGGCCCAACTCGGAAATACCCACGACGTATTCTCGTCTATATCAGGACTTTCAACTGTATGAGCAAGATAGATTGTTTGTCCTGACTGTGGGGCACCACAAATAAAGAACGTGCCGTCTTTCATTTTTATATAATATTTGTGGCTTGCATCTTTAAATAATTCACGACTTTCGAATAAAACTGGCTCATATCCAATACGATCATTTCCGACACGTAGCGATAGAGCATTTATGAAACGAGAGGGGAGTGTCTTTGCAGTCAGATAATTCCCAGAAGTAACCTGTGAAGAATCTATCTCTTTGAGTATCTCCCAGGCACGATCGGATTCTACCTCGTTCTTTGCAAGATTAAAGAGCTGATACGTAAGTTCATCGCTTAATTTATCATCAACCATTTCCTCAAATGCTGCCCTTAATTGTGCGCCTGTTAGATTCGTCATTATTTTGAGAATAGTTTAATAATATTCTGGAAGAACTTTACGACATACTGTATTAATTCTTTTATGACGTGCATAAAACCGAGATCTAATTTAACCTCTTCGGCGCTTTTATCGTAGAATATAATGTTACCGTATACGCATTCTCTGTCGATTACTTCTCTTGGAAAATAATACATACCGGCATCACCGATTTCTGACCCATTTGAGAGAATAGCGATCATATATAGTTCTCCATCTAATTTCTGCCACCCTAAGAAATAGAATGAATGGCCACTCCCTCCATCTTCATATACCTTAGGTATGATACCGTCGCGCGCAGAGTTCCAACTATAACGCCACAAAGCACCAGTTTGAACTGCCTGTGATTTTATACGGCCGTCATATATCGCAAAACGGATAGCGTCGAATAGATCTATTTTCCCATATGGATTTATAAATAAGAATGACTCCTTTTTATGCTCCTCGGCTTTTTTGAATTGTTCCTTACTCCAATTATTTTTATCAAGAATAGTTGACCTTTCTTCGTCGATTGTATGTGTGCTATCTATCTTCTTGAGCGATCCATAATCTACTTGAGATTTTGCAGAATCACGAAGGTTTGCGCCCCATGTATCGGTACGACCCTCTTCAATCTTCGTCGCCATCATAGTAAAGAGAGGGTCAAGTTCTACGTGCTCCTGTAATTCAGATACCCCAGTCCCCGCAAACGCACTACAGTAATCAGTGTTTTTCTGGTCCTTTACCCCGAGGATCTCACCAGCAAAAAACTCATCAGGCAAAACAGAAGGATCCTTGTCATCTCCAAAAAGACTTCCGAATTGGAAATCACGAAGGTCTGTCGGAAGTTTATTTAATCCGTATTCTACTATATTTTTTGCTTGTGTATATTTTGTATCGTTCATGATTGTTTTTTAGGGAGACGTTCTTCCATGGTTGTTGATAATCTCGTTATTTCATTTGTAAGTGTATTCACCTGCGAAATAAGGCCGTCCACTTTTACATCTACCGTATGTATGTGGTTCTGCGCTATGGTGGTCGCTGTATCTAATCTGACCCCCATATCTGCAAACCTTTTCTCATTCGATTCCTTTTCCCATTGCATACGTTGTTCGAGGAGCGCGTCCTTTTTTTCAGATTTTACTTGTGGATTTCTAAAGTATAAAAATGCTCCGAATATAATTCCGATAATAGTGAGCCCAGATGTTATTATGCTAAGAATATCTAATACGTCCATAGAAATTATATATTTATCTTGCAATTCCAAAACCGATAAGTCGACTTCTTGTGTTTGGTGTATAGGTAAGTTTTAATTCCCCACGAGCTCCATTTCCAGAAGTACTATAGTTGTATCCCCCAGCCATACCACCCCCTCCACCGCCTGGTATAGCACCATTTCCCGCATTTCCACCTCCATAAGAACCTCCTCCTCCTGCTCCTGGAGCGTTTCCATCACCCGCGTTACTTCCACCACTACCACCCCCTCCTCCCGTGGCACCAGAGCCAGAATTACCTCCATTACAGCCATTCGAACAACTTGAAGGGGTTGACCCATTTGCACTCGCACTTGCTCCTCCACCTCCTCCACCTCCTCCATAGGACACCACACCTCCACCTCCTCCACCAGTGTAAGTAACATCACCAACGCTTGCCCCACCATTTCCAGCACCCTTGACGGTTTCCGTATTTATAAAATATGTATCACTACCTGCATCTCCAGTACCATTTCCTGTTTTACCAGATCCTCCAGTACCGACTACATATGAATAACTATTTCCAGGCACAACGGTTATTGTCTTTTTTCCATATCCTCCAGCGGCACCTCCTCCCGCTGTAGAACCTCCATAGTTCGCGTTTCCTCCGCTACCAGCACCCCACGCTTCTACAATAACAGAAGTAACTCCCGCGGGAGCGACCCACGTTCCACTCGTCGTAAACGTTTCTGTAGTTGGACCAACTGCAAATGATTCACTAACCATTCCTACGAATAGGAATAGTATAATTATGAAAGTGAGGATTTTGTTCTTCATGCTTTAAGGTGTTGTATACCAAATAGTAAAACCGAACTGTGTTGACGAGGCAGCAGTCGTAGATAGTCTCATGATCCCATTTGTTGGGACCGTAGTACTTGCGGTGGCCCCAAACGTACCAGTCGCGCAACTTGTCGTTGTTGCGGCAGCATAACATGATGGAGTAGTTGTTGAAGTAACTGCCGTATATGAAGAGAATAATTTTGATGCAGTAGATGTCGAAGTCTGTCTGCTTCCATTAAATATTAAATTGAACGTAACAGTATCTCCAGTGCTTTTATTTACCGCGTACACTTTTTGTATGGTAGACGTCGCATTGAACGTCATAAAATAATCATCTTCTGTAGCAGTAGGGGATTCAATAACAAATGAGTTTGAATACACCGGAGTTGTCGCTGTGGATCCTATAGTGATCTGTCCTGGTGTTGAAGTTGTTATGGATATGCCAGTTCCTGCGACAAGATCTCCCCATAGAGGAGTAGTGGACGATGCCATCCATAACTGACCCGTATTTACTGGAAGTGTTATGGTTGCTTGTTTCCCACCAAGTTGTGATTGTATGCCAGAGGATACACCGTCGAGGTATTGGAACTCGGTATTAGATACCGATCCATTTGCAATATTCGCCGAATCAATAGGTGCCGTTAGAAATGAAGAAGTGTCTACGCTCACTGGATTGTATATAGCTCCAAATGATGGTATCGCAAAATATGCGGTTACCATCAATCCAGCAATAATAGGAACAATAAAATATTTCTTGTTCATAGATTTTATTTATAAGTTACTGTGAGCGTTGAAGTCGAGCTCGACGCTATGGCCGTGATGATTCCCTTATAGAGATTCATCTCGTTGATCTCATACGCTCCTCCGTTTGCATTCAAACGTATACCGCTGTTTGCCGTTGCGGCAGATCCGAGTTTGAGCCATATCGTGTTTGCACTATCGTTCACGATGACTGCATATCTACGCCCTGTATCAAGAGGGAGAACAGTTGTAGAAGTTGATGACTTTACAGATACTGCCGTATTTGTAGGCGCATCTATAACGTTTGGATCACTCGCTCCAGATAGAGGCTGTAGTGATCTTCCCTGATCATAATAGATTCCTCCGATCAAGAATCCGACTATGAGAGAGATCCCGATATAAAATATTAATGATTTCTTCATGGTTTTTTTATTACTATTGATACGAAACGATTTATCGCTTCATACTCCCCCCATAAGAGGGAGGGAGAAACGATCAAAGGTTATAATGATCATCTACTTAAAACCCGATCACACACGCTTTTACGGTGCTTGTCGCTAGGTTTACACTTGCGGCATCAGCATCAGGTTGAAATAAATTAACAAGGATTGTATTCGCTGCATTTACATCAGCACGTAAAGCTAATTCTTGTGTGCTAGTTGCAAATGAAACGATAACTTGATCACCAAGACTTGCGGTCAAAGTGAGTGAAGTAGTTGCAGTCGTTGTAGACGTAACTGCACCAGGATTCCACGAAGTTGAGGTACAATTCAAAGAATTGATAGTAGTCCCGCTATCGAGACGGAACGACGTTCCGTTGATAACTCCAGCAACAGTTCCTACGAACTGGCCCGAACTATTAATAACTTCTACTCCAGGAGATCCTGCCTGAATCCCTTTCGTAAATATTTCCTGCGTGTTATGTACGAGTCCGCCGAGTGCTCCAGGAGAAGGAGAGACGGCATAACCGATAACGAGTCCGGCAATAAGCGCAATGACCGCTACTACCCCCATAATTCCTCCAAGTTTGTATGAGTTCATGGTTGGTTGTTTTGGTTACTTTTCCTTACGCCAAGAGGTGGACTTCGGATCCACCTCTGGCGATTAGGCTAGGCGAACGCGTCTGTGCGGATTTTTACATCCACAAGTTGCACGGTTCCTTCCTTAAAGGTCTTTTTGCCGTAAAGAGTCCAAGGCACGATATTTTTACCGATCTTGTCTGGAACATCTTTCACTTCGACGTTAGGTTGCTTTTGAATAATAACTTCAATAGCTCCTTTCACTCCGAAGAGTTGGTGTTGGATTTGAGTGGCCGCAGTCCACGCATCAGTTGTATCGGTCAAAGTATCAGCAACAGTGATGAAGCTCATACCTTTTGCGACGATGGTCAACGTATCTGCGCTGTCGCTATTGGTAGCAGTGAGGAATCCTACTCGATCACGAGGTGAATATCCTTCGCTATCAAGAGTTGCAGAGAATGCAGTATATCCAGTATCAGTTGCTTCCGTTTCGGTAGTACCTGGCGCGTTGATAAACTCTGCAAGATTTGCGCGAGTCTTATCTACGGTTGAAGCAATGTGCACTTCTCCACCTGCTCCCGAAAGGGTGTCTACGAATGTGATAGTTACAGTCCCACCCAAGAAGGTAAGAGTAAGAGTATCAGCATTGGTAGGATTGGTTGCCAATGAAAGAACAGCAGTCCATGTCAAGGAATTAGTAACATATAGATCGAATCCATAGTACTTTCCGATGTGTCCGCTCAAAGAAGTTGAATCTCCCAATGCAGTTTCTTTACCAGCAAGATACTCCATAAGGGTTGACTCAAAGTCAGGAGAGATTGCGGCAAAGAGGTTCTGACCTCCGCGCATTCCTGCTTCTGGGACTTTAGGAACTCCTCTCTTTTCAATGACGTTCGCGCGACGCAACTTCATCTTTGCCTTTGCAAAGATTTTCTGAATGTTGGTCGTGTCGAGGGTGATACCATTGGAGGTACTTCCTCCAGAAGTGATATCGGCTTCTGTTACCGCGTAAGCAGCACTTGCGTATTCGCCAAGTACGTCTCCGTCGATAATGTTACCTAAAACGATCACGGAATCATCCGCAAAATCGTTCATGTCATTATGTTGTGATTGGAGTGCATCCAAATCATCTACATAAAATGGGGCAACTTTTGCGGTGTTTACCGACAACTGTTCGTTAGTCTTTGCGATGTCGCGAACAGTGAAAGCGGTTCCACGTGTATACGTTTGTCCTACCATTTTGGAACGATAGGGACGATTCACGGTATCGCCGTCTTTGAGGTTCTTTTCCTCCCCAAAGTATGCAATAGCACGGAATACATCAACCTTGTGGTGAGTTACCTGCATACGTGCAGAGTAGTATTCCTTGAACGTGCTGTTGTCTAGGTTGTTGCTCATTTTTTAATGAGGTTAGATTATTAATAGGTTTTATCGTCCTGGATGCCGTATAGTCCGGTGCGATTGTTTACCTAAGAAATCGGTCATCTGCTCTTTTTGTGCAAGGGTTAGGTTCGCGATCTTCTCTGGATCCTTGGCAATTTCTGCCCAGTCCATTTCGGAATCGTTACCGCCATTGAAATCTCCAGGACCCTCAATACTTTTCTTCTTGACGGTCGTGGTTGGTTTCACATGTAAGGTCCATATTTCATATATAGACTCATCGGTATGACCTTCCATAAAGAATAGATCTTTGATCTCATCTTTATGTTTCTCCATTTCAGGATCTTTGTCCTTGAACTTACTAACGGCAGTGGCAAAATCAATATTGAACGCGTCGTCTTGTTTCTTCCAAAACTCCGTTTCCTTTTCCTCCTCACTTTGTTGAACAGCGGGGGGAGCTTGAAGTTTTGTATCGATAACTTGTTGAACGCTCTCGGTTGAGAGATTAACGAGTTCTCGTAGATCCTCCATATCCATGCCTGTTTTATCAGCCACGGCTTTGAGTTTCTCATCAAACTTCTTCGCAGAATCTTCCACATGGGAAGTTTTCAATGTATCGATCTCTTTGACGAGTTTTTCTTTCTCGTCATCCCACTCTTTTTTCGAGTCGAGATGTTTTTTCAAAGGTATGGTCTTGATTGGGCGCTTAGTCTGGGGCACGACTTTTGCCTTACCTTCTTCGCCTTCATCATCCGATTCGCCTTCTCCATCCTCATTCTTTGGAGGTTTTTGCACTTCCTCTTTTGGTTTGGGTTTGTTTTCTGGCTCATCGTCCTGTGATCCCGCAGGAGCTCCGTCGTTTTCTATGCTAGCGTGTTCATCCTTCTTATTTGGTACACCGCCATCTTGAGCCTTATATGCTTCAAGCGCAGGCTTTAATGATTCGGGTACTTCTTTCCCCTCCTCATCAAGTGTAATTGCTATCGATAGATCGTCTTCCGACACACCTGTCGATTTTGAAACTCTCTCGAGTTTCCGTTCTTGGTTTCCCATATTGTGGTTATTTAAGAATAATCTTGTGTTGACCAACACGAAGAGGCACGTGTTTTAATGAGGTATACCTTGCGCTCCTCAATCGATTATGAAAATCGATAAACATGGTAACAAAAAGAAAAAAGCGATGCCTATCATGACATCGCTCAAGCTCTCACCATTCCGGAAACCCTACGAAGGAAACGGAATGTTTATCACCTGAACAATCAAATGATGAGTGAGAGCTAAAGCAATGCCACGATGTGGCCTTTTTCTCTACCGATTCGTAGGGTTTCTATATTCAGTTGTAAAGTTCTTATTCAGCTGATGCATCGAATGCTTCCAACTTCGCAATCACTTTATCCTTAGACTTCTTTTCGCCTGCGGTAAGAGCGATCTTGCGAACCTTTGCTTCTTCTATGAGTTCTGCGAGTGATAACTCTGTATACTCACTTGGCTCTTCATCTGCGACTTCTTCCTCTTCTTCGTCTTTCGCAGATCCGAGTTTCTTTACAGTTAATTTTCGGCCATAACGTACTTTCTGATTTTCAGCAAAACTCTTTGCGAGTTCTTCTGGAGACTTCTCAACGCCATCAAGCTCCTTATTCTTGGAGCTCAATACTACTGACTTTGGGTATGAACGCACGAGAACTTTGTCTTCGTCGTACACACCATATCCCACTTCTTTGTTTGCCATATGTTTGTATTGGTTATTTTTTATTAATATTTTTGCGACAATTATTTTTTATTCCCTTTTCCCTTCAAACGTTTTGCGATGTCGTGTACTGCTCCATCTATAAGTAATAAAAACTGTTCAACGGATGACTTCACACGATCATCTCCCTTTTCATATCGTAGCACATCAGCTACGACTCCGGTAATTTCCTGTGTGGATTTGTCAACGGGCCGACACGCTTCAAGATGATTCTTGTATCCAGCCACAATCGTATCGGTATTTGGATCCGCTACGATCACCAATAATTCTTTATGATCGTCGAGAAACTTTGTGATATCTATCTTTGTTTGCTCACTGATATCACGTGCATCTTGTCTCGTACCGTGTAAAAACTTTGCAAGAGTTGTTTTCTTTTTATTGAATATACTCATACTAGGAATACCGTGCCTTACGTTTTTTATTATCCTTCGACTTTCCTGCTTCGCTCATAGCAATAGCGACTGCCTGATCGCGACTCACTACCTTATCGCCAGAGCTTGATTTAAGTGTGCCACGCTTAAACTCCCCCATCACCTTCCCGACTTTATCCTCGTACCGAGGAACCCTTTTTTTATTTGCCATATTAGTAACGGGGGACTTTCTTAATCTTCTTGGTATCCGACTTGCCATCTGTAGCGATACCTCGTATTTCAAAATCAGCACTGTTGTCGTATGACATTCCCATACCCATATGATTCTTATCTTCCTCTCTCACACGGATACCAGTCATGCGTACTTTCAAATGTATTTCGTACGTTTCCCCAATTCCCCATTTCTTTGCTTCGGGTAATATTTCAATAGGGAGATCAATGCGCGGATATCTTTTTTCTGGCTTTTCATTTTTTCCGCCTTTGACTACTTCAACCTTCATTGCATCTGAACTTTCAGATTTACCTTCAACGTTGCGATATGTAATCATAATTATTATTCCTCTTGGATTGACTTCTTAATATCTTCTGCTCTTTTTTCGGCTGCCTCGACCTTAGACTGCGCGATCAAGAACAAGTTATCGAACCACATAAACGAATCACGATATGCACGAAGTGATGCACGATGTACCATATCTTCTTGAGTCTTAATATCCTGCTCTTGCAATGTGAGATTATATTTCGCCACTTGTTTCAAACAGAATGCGCGGATTAATTTTATACCATCATGATCACCGAGATTGACGTAGAGCTCATTCTTCTTGAGCGATTTTTCAAGTAAAGATATCTCGCGCTTCGTCTCTTCGTCAGCGTCTCTGAAATAGTCTCGTAATGTATCAAAAGTGTTTGTCATGGTTTTATGGTACGGTTATTTCATTCATGTTAGTGGGTTGTACTCCTGGTCTCTGACCATTCATCATACCTGGCGTTTCTTGGGGCTGTGGCGCTCCCTGTGGAGTTTGTTGTGGCATACCTTGATCTCCCTCCATTAACGCCTTCTCCCCCGCCATACGCCTCAATAACAGTATTCGTCGCGCGGTATTCCTTGCAACAATATCGAGATGTAGATACGCATACGCATAGAGACGTTCGTATTGATCCTTTGAGAGTGAATCTGATTCATCATCAGCAAAGTCAATAATCTTCATAACGAACGCATCATTCGCGCGTCTATTTACTTTTGGATCCTTTTTACCTACGAGGATCATTTCAATAGCCGTTGCTGCTTCCGCGAGTATCTTACGTCCTCCATATACATCGGTATCTTGTGCCGCTTTTATTTCTTCATCTTCCCATCCTCCTGCACGGAGTGTCTGCTCGAGCGCCCACTCTGGATTCATTTTATCTTTGAATCCGAGTATCGCACTCTGCAACGCTTCGAACTTACGTTTATTTTTTGATGCGTTTAATTCTGAATCATCATTACTGGATACGATACGGATATCAAAATCACGCATCGGCTTTACTTCACTTTTAGTAATCTCTTTCCATTCATATCCCTGTAGTCCGAGTATTTTTACAAAGTATCCTTCGGTTAGATTCTCTATCAATCCTAATAACCAACGCAAACCAACCTCTGACCAGCATTGTCGATAATAATCACTAGTGAGTCCCATACGGTCTGCGACTTGTTGTATGTTCCCGACGTATATCGTTGCCTTATCTTCTGCTGCGTTTCCTTGAGATCCTGGAGTAATACCAGTCTTTTCTCCAAGAAATGAGTTCATCCAATTAACCAAGTTGACAGTGATATTTGTGTTATCCTCCGTCTTAAACTCGTAGACTCCTTGTCCGATGTTCTTGTTTTCGATAAGAGCCTTTGTTTCTATAACCTCTGTCGCATCATCTTCAATCTCATTGATGTCAGGGAATATCGATGGATCTACTGCACGCTTTGTTCGGGTCCTCTTACGCAAGTTTTCTAAAGCGAGATTTATAATTGCGCGCATAACTTCCGATACCGGATAAACATCATCGCACGGACTCTTGCTCCAGAACTCCGACGGATCTTCATGGGTGTGCCACGAACTAAACGGCCACAACACCACATCACTATCTTCTGGCTTTCCAAACGGAAGATCCTCTAAAAGTTCTGCGCGGATCCACGTTCCCGTATTGTAATCTATGAAAAGATAATATCGCTCTCCCTCGTGCTCCATGAAATGGTTTACCATACAGAACTCTTGATCGCCCGTATAGTTCTGCGAGTCATCAAGACCGAGTGCGCGATAGTGATCGCGATCGTTTATAATAATTTCATCGTTTAATTTGAAATTGGGATCTGACGTCTGCGAGAATAATTGATTGACTTGTTGTGCGTCATACTTCCCTGATAAAGAACCTTTCTTGAGAGTAGATTTAGATCTCCATACGTTTATTTCTCCAAGATACTTGTGCTCTTCAAGATCTGGTCCTTTCTTCGGTTGACAGTAGAAATTGTGATGGATAACGTTTCGGAAAGTATTTTTATATTTCGGATCCGATTCAGAGAAGATATTAAAAATAGCAACACCAGAGAATGCGGCAAGATATTTTCCTCGAAGATCTTTTATGCGCCACTTTCCTCTTTGTGGTGAGCTATCACGATTAAACATTGCGGTAACCTTCATCGCCTTTGAGTAATCAGCTTCGTCTGTTTTCTCAAAGATGAGTGTCATCGGATCGTTTAGTTTCGATCGCAATGTATCAACGAACCCTCCGATGATTGGCATACTCACATCAAAACGCCCTGGCAACGCCTTCGGATCATTGTTGTTTATGTAGAGAGTTTCATACTTGCGGATCCGTTTCTTTCTCTTTTTAGAGTACTCCATACCCGCCTTGATTTGTTTCACGGCTATTCCTGCAAGTTTATCGGCAAGTATTTTTTCAAGCATGTTGTTTTTTTGCTTTTATATATTTCACTCCCACTCGTTTATGGAAGAAGTATTTAAAAATAATTCTAGTGATTGATTTCACAATGCGATACGCGTATATAAATCGCTGCATACTTTTTTTCATTGTACGATATATAAAATATAATTGCACGACGTCTCTGTGGATTAACCACCATATTCCGTCATAGGTTGATGTTGTCTGTGGACTCTTGACTTTCGATCTTCTTCGGTATTCTCTAGCGCCTCGAGCATATTTGCGAGACAATCAATACGATCGTCATGTTTTCCTTTTGGAAACTCGAGCGCCTCACGTTCGAGTGCTGCATCGTCTCCATTCGCTCGATGGAATATAACACCGACTTTATACATAGGTATTAGACCACGCACACGCATCTCTTTATTCACTGACGAGTTGCGTTTTAATATATGAACGTTGAAATAGACTTGTCGTCTCTTCATCTCCTCTTTCGCCCAGAACTCAAGTGTACTCTGATATGCGACTCCCTCAATCCACACATCGCTTCGGTATGTCGTACAGTGATGAATAATCGCGTCGATTGTTTGCAACGGATCTAAACGTCCTGCGGTCTCTTCAATCAAATAGATAAACGGTTCATTCTTCTGTTTCGCAATCGTACGCACTACTACGTTATCAGGATCTGACTTCTTCCTAGATTCTGCATTGTGTGGTGCAGGATCTACCAGTGTGTAGTATGTGAGATTTTTAAGTTTAATATCTTCAGGAGAATAATATCGAAACCAGTTCTTATGGAACTCTTGCATCTCTGATGCGATAGGCGTTTGTTGATATTGGGAGAACCATTCGTATAAACCAACGGTGTTCTTAATGCTCATCAACATATCTTTCGTGTATTTCCACGGCCACAATGGTTCGCCAACTTTACGAAACTTCTCATCCTCTTCCGCAATCGCAGGGAAACGAAAGATATCCCACTCATCAGCATTCTCAATTCCCGCGTTCTTATCCTCTTCTGCCTTCTCAATAAGACGCCCAATAAGATCATCCTTATGCCATCGTGTAGCAATAACGATAATCGCTCCATATCCCTCTTGGCGCGTGTAGAACGTTCCCTTGTACCAGTTCCATATCTTTTCACGATATGTCTCACTGTCGGCTTCCTCACGCGATTTAATAGGGTCATCTATGATTCCTATCTTAAAACCTTTTCCGGTGATTCCTCCTCCAATACCTGCTGCGGTATATCCTCCCTTCTTTGTGGTCCACCATTTCCCCTTCGCTTTTTGGTCGGCACGCAATCGAGTCGAGAATACAGACTGATACATAGCATCATTCATAAGATCCCTCGTCTGTAATCCAAAACCGACAGCGAGATCTTCCCCATAACTTGAAACGATAATCGGTAACTCCGGATATTTTCCTAGGGCCCACGCAGGAAACTTAATAGTCGCCATCTCTGACTTTCCATGACGTGGAGGCATCTCGATAATAATACGGACCTTCTCCCCACGCATAATCTTCTCAAGAGCGTCTTCAAGTTTACGTGCAAGTAGTTCGTGATGCCAACTCAAACGATACCGGTCATCTACGGCTATACAAAACGTGTCAAAAAAACGTTGTGCGCTTCCTATAGCCAATACAGCTCGTTCTTCTTCTTGGGTATTCATATACAAAATATAAAATAAAGGGGGCGCCGTTTCAACTGTATGCCCCCAGAGCCTACACGGCTTTGTGTGATCACTCTGTTCTTAAAAGAGCAATCGGTCTATTAAAATGTTTTCGTGCTGTGTTATCACATAACACGGGCTCATCGCCGAATCTCACTACTTTACGACAGGGATTAAACAGATCGTTCTTGCATTCATTGCAAACAAACTCTTCTTTTGTAATCCCTTTCTCGACGACAATACGAACATTTATCCATTGTGCTTTCATTATATCCTCCAACTTAATGTGCTTTGTGGAGATTCTATACTCCTATGGACGCTTGAATGTGTCGATCCACTCAAACGCGCCATATATGAAAATCAGCTTTGACGCTGACCTGCGTATTTTGGGCTCGTCGCCCATAGGAATATATTAACTACCAGAGCTAGCTTCCACGTTTACCAGATCATGTAAAAGATATTCGAGATCTCCCTTGAGCTTTCCTATTGCTTCGTGTTGTGTCTCCGCGAGTATTGCAAAAGAGTAATTCAAACCAGTATGTCTCCCAACTACTTTAAACGTATACTCGGTTACGTTTCTTTGTATGAGTTGAATACCACCATCTTCTTTTTTTATAGTTTTATCGAGTTGTCCTGCTTGTGCCATGTGTTTTTTATTTTATTTTGATATTAGATATGTTGCGGGTATTGGAGTCGAACCAATGTTTCCGGTTTATGGGACCGATGTGATACCGTTTCACCAACCCGCTATTTTAAAATTGTGAAATTGTCGGAAATAAATACCCTATAGCTCCGAATTAATCCTAACGTAATTATAGCATCCCTATTTCGAAAGTCTCTGCCTCTTCTGTGTATTAACTCTATTCCTCCCCCCCACGTTCTTGTGCATACTTTTTGGATCTCCACACAAACTACAACGAGATCTCAATGGGATCAACGTGATAACAACTTTTCCTAGACTATCCCAATGGACCTTCCCTAACTTATACTCCCTGTATTCATGATCCCACAATGGTTTCTTATTCATTCTTGTAATTCAACTTTTCCTTTATCGTCTCGGCCACCTTCAAAATCTCTTGTATGTTTGGAAGGTTCTTTGCTATATCCTTCATACCTCTTTCTACGCGCTCAATCTCCCACCTTATATTCCCAATCCCCCCGTCTAATATAAGTCTTACGGCATTTCCTATCTCCTGTGCTGAATGGCCCCACGTATCTATTTCCACTCCGGACGATTTTTCAAACTCACTAACCTTATTCTTTAGTTTATTATATATTTCTTTCTCTCTCTCGATCTCACCGCGAAGTTCTTCTCTTATTCTGACATCAATATCTCTAATCCTCTCGCCTAGTGTATCTACGTGGACCATCCCCTCGGTTGATCTTCTTAGTAATGCAGCAAAGAAATTAAGATCTATTGCTTTATTATCGAGTTGATGAGCGATTTTACGTTTAAACAATTTATCTCCAACCACCTCGAAGAGTCCCCACGGTTTCGGTAACTCCTCTTTATTACACACCCCTTTAGGGGCAACTATCCACCATCGATCACAATGCTCCATCATAACACTACTCTTTTGAGGATTCTTTAACTCGTTCAGAAAATCGCTACGACTTACCTTTATCTCGAACCCGTCTATCTGGAATCCAGAACTTGGCCATAGTGATACTGCTATACCATCTGCATACCTCGCAGCTGCTCCAGTACTATTTGCGACGTTAGTAAAAAACGCATGTGTTGGTGCTGTATACCTTTTGGAAAGAAGATACTTTATGTCTTTTTCTGTATACGTTTTAGTATTGGGATCTACCATAGTTGAGTTGTTATTCTAGGTCTTAATTTTATGGGAATAGAGAAATAAAAACGTTTCTCCCACCGTATAATCCACGACACCTTCGTCCTCGATACACTCCAATGACGCACCCACAACCTATCGACAAGATCCCACCGATCGAGGTCTCCTACGGCCCCATCCTTGGGCGCGAGAGTAAATATCTTAATATTCTTTGAGAACCTTCTCATTGTAACATACGGATCTATAATTATGCGGAAACATATCCCCTTAAAATCCCTCCCGTGCATTGGCATCTCACCCTCTGGCGGAAAATGAAAGAGCTTGACGATACAGAACGTAAACCACGGTATTATATCTCTACCACGTTGTGGTTCACGTAAGCCTAACCGTATCTCGAACTGCCATTTGTTTAATTTTATTCTTCTCATGTGTGTTTTTAAAATAATGGTATTAGGTTGTCTGGCGCTTTGTCTCGTCTACAGTGCATGCAGATCTGATCCTCGCGCCGATTGAATACAAAAGTCATTCGACGTTTGTGGCATATACGGCATATATATTTATACACCCGCCGCCACTTCTTACCCTTCTTCTGTTTCATGGTCTTGATCTATATTCTTTTCAACCATCGATACGACGATACTCGATAGTTTTTTTGCGCTTATAAAAAATCCACATACCTTGTACTTCGAACAGAATACTATGCCACCCTGATCCGTTGGATCTAGGTCCTTTCCACACTTCGGGCGTTTGTTCTTCTTTAGATTATACCAGTCCATAGTATGTAACAATTAGGTAGTTCTAGCGTTATATTATTAAATAAATCCGATTCGGTGATTTTTTATCCGCGTATATCCAGATAGGCCGCGGTTTTTTATTTAGTGAGTTCCTCTATTAGTTAGTGCAAACAAGATAAAGGATACTAATACGACTATCCCGGATAAGATAATAAAAGAAACCATACCATCATTCATGCCATATCCAGCTCCCGATAAATCTTTAAAAAATTGATTCATAATTTATTTCTTATTAGTTTGTAATAGATTGATGACGCCTCTCTTGGTTGCTTGTGGGTCTGGAATAGCTTCGCACCACGCCTTTATTGGTTTTATTTTCTTTGTGTTATTCATAGGGGTAAGAGATTAGGGTTTTCATAGATGTTGCCGATGATTTCAATATCACTTGCAACTTCACTCAATAATTCAATCACATTTCCATCGTGAATTACTACGAATGCACCATCAGAGAAAATAACCTCATACTTCTCGTCATTTATATCTGTCGCAATATCTCCCTCAAAAAAATCAACATTATTCTTATCGTGGAGTCCTGTGAATTGCATTAGTATTAGTGTAGTACCCATCATTTCAAGGTTATTACCAATACTCACTGATTTAATAGGTATATCTTTTAATATTTTCTCACCATCCCACGCTCTAAACTTTATCTCTCTTTGTGTGTTATTGTTCATAGATTTTTAGATTATTAGATTGCTACGAGACTACCGAGCGCACCGGAAGCCAATGTAGTAGCTCGTACTGCCCGGGGTATCGTCCAGAGCGAGTGTCTCTACACCAGCGTTCGTGCCATCGCCCCAATACCCACCACGAAGGAAGCCAATATATTCATTGCAGTAAACCCATTCGTAACAAACATCCTCATCATAAGATAATTCTTTTATACCTAAGAACTCTTCGTGCCGAATACTTGCGTTATTGGGAAAATGCTCTTTATACGCATCTAAGAGTACGAGTTGTTGTTGAATAGTAGGCAGTGAATAGCCTAATTTTTGTGCTTCTTTGACTGCATCAAAATAGTTTATGTTATTCCATACCTTGCCATCCTTTCTCATTTTGCGTTCCATTATTTCAAATGGTTTAACTCCATATTTGTCAAAGGTTGCCTTCGGAATAACCGAGTAGTCTACTTTAATCCAATTCTCGTCTATATCTCCACTCGTGTTATGTTTCTGACTATAGTCATCCCGTTTTAATGGACCAAATCTAAAAAGTTTCTTAAATATGTTTTTCATGGTGTTTTTTCAAACTTATTTATTAATTATTTGAGTGATTCAATTATGTTACGCATATCATCTACACACCTGTTATATGACTCTAAACAGCATCCATGACATGAGAAACTATTAGATATACATTCATCCTCATTCGTACGTTTCCTAGGAAGTAAGCCCTCAATCTTCTCCAAAATCTTTCTAAAGTGTTTCGCACTGTATTCACCAAAGAGTCTATCACGTTCTTTCTTATTGATCTCTTTATGCAAAAACTGTAGGAGTACTACGGTAACCATATCTAGTAGTCCGCTATATATATCATCAAGATCTTTCTGCCTATTACTATCATGTGTGGTGAAAAATTGCACCTCTACTTATCTCTATCATCGCATCATCGAATGAGATGGCGTTACCATATTGTTTACTTGAAAGCCACTTCGCGAATGTATTTAAATATTCACCGGTTACTATCTTACTACGTTCCTCGCTACAAATATATTTAAACTGTATATTGTACGCCTCTATTTCTTGTTCAACTCTAAAAATTGGATCACTGAAAAATCTACCCCACCATGCGTCAGGTCCTCCCCGATATGGTACCTGTTGTTTAACGTGCACCAACTCATGCTCGAGAACATGTTGCGCTGTTATCTTCTTCTTGCAGTAGATGACGTTCCCGTATGTAAAAATAACAATGCCAAGAGAATAATCTACATCAAAAAGTTTTTCAGCACGATCGAGAATCCAGTCAGGAGGATTCCCCTGCGATAGAACTATATTAATACCATAAACTTGTAGATATTGCTCTTTCATATTTATTTTGATCCTATGCTGTAATCTACATATCCCCTTACGTCGCTATAAGTGATTCTGCACGAGTCGTCATGGCCATAATATTTTCCAAATCCAGTATATTCAACCGCGATAGCTGCTTTATCCTTAATCTTTAGACTCTCAAAAAATTGTTCACACACTTGTTTCGCGGCATCTTGGTATTCAATACTCGATCTTTTTGCATCGTAATCAGTATCGCCATGATTATATTCGATCATGATCTGCTTACTTTTAGAGTCCCCACCTGCAATAACAACATAGAGCAGTGCAATAAAGACAATAGATACGGCCGCTAATAATATATAATACACATTTTTATTCATAATTGTGTGTGATTGATTCAAAGGTGGGGATTATTCTGTACTTCCGTTTTCACGCGTCCGTGTACTTTGTTTTCCATACTTCATCCCCACTTCCGAATCAACCACTATTTTTAATATTGATTATTTATTTATGCCTCTGTGTATAGAGATTTTTTAATTCTTCGGTAGCCTCGCTAATTTCAATTTTTCGATAACCTCATCAATCTGTCTAAGTGTCAGACTATTATATTTCCTGAACTTACTAGCGTATCCTCTTACAACTAGGAAAGCTGGCGACATATGTTTATTGTAGCAAGCGGACAATAAATCTCTTTGTATTCTGTTCATAAATCTAATTATTTTCTAATTTTAATCAGTCCCTCATCCCAAGGCCATACGGCCCTGGATCAAAAACCGATTATTGTAATGCCTTAAGAAAATCGTTTACTTCCAATGCCTGTTGCAACTCTTGTGGTTCGATACCGAATTGAACTTTCAAGAATTGTACTGCGGTCTTTGCGCGCAATGCTTTTAATTCTCTGACTTGTGTTTGCTTTGCAACATACTCTCGATCGATAGGAGTCCCATAGAGCATAAACTGTTGAAAAGCGTCTAGCTGTTCATTATTTACTCCATTCACGATATGACAATTATCAAAATAATTGCATGGAGATAGAGCTTGAGCAGTAGGTGCAACGATAGCGAGTGTAGCAAAAGCAAATAGTGCGATAAATATATATTTTTTCATAAAATATCTGTGTGTGTTTGAACGACCTTTTACTGGAAATCAGCGTATGGATCATATTCCTCCTCCTCTTCCCTATGAGGACAAACAATCTGCTCATCAACGATAAACCCAGCCTCAACGTGAGCCGGTATGATGAATAGTTGTTTTTGTGATTGATCCATATCGTAGGGTTTTATTCTTCGGCAGTTTCGACTTCCACCGATTCCATTATTAATATACTACCATATACAATTCTATATGCAAGCGTTGCTGTGGATAACTTTTCTTCTCCGCGCCGCAAGCATTTCGATCTTATTTTCTTTATAATATTTCTTCATATACTTTCCCTGCCGCTTTTGTTTGCATTCAAAGCATGTATATTTCTTTCCATTACCAGATGCTCTCATCACCTTGTTACTACATCCACGAGTAGAGCATGGATACTCGTGCGTTACCGTCCTTGATCTTTTGAATGTGCTATCCATAAATCCTATATAGATTATTCCGATTGATCATCCTGATCTTTCGACCTTTTATTTGCCTGATCAAGTATGCGCTGGTATTGGTCATCCGATATCATGAGATCCGGTCGATCAGTTGCTCCACCGGATAGCAACTGTATATTCTTTGTGAGAGTATTGAGGGATCTATAGAGGTCTTCATATGCCGCGCGCGGTAACTTCTTCTCCATGAGATCTATAACCTTATTCCTATGAGCAATTAATCTTTTTACTATAGGATCTAATTTTATACGCACCGATGATAAAACCCTAGTTTGTTGATGAGCCGTGCTCTTAGTGAAACCCGCTTTTATCATCATATCCTGCATAGACATCTTCTTTCCATCTGGGGCGATAAGATTTCTCTGTATGAGTTCGATGAGGCGTTGTTGGCGCACCGTGTTTTTAACTACGACTTTCTCCGGCTCCTTGTTCTGCTTTGAGAGAAGCACTATTTTTTTTCTTTTTTTTATTTGCATATATTTATGGTCTTGCTCGAATTAACAAATAATTCTCTTGATTCGAGCAGGACCATAAGTCCTGCTGGGAAAAGAAGGATGCTTTAGCGAACACGAAACGCCGCAGCACTTTTATCATACACCTTCTTCCTCATTTTGTCCTGTTGATAAGTCCGCATTCTTACCGTCGCACCTCTGACTACATTTTTTACACACAAGATAAACATCTGGATATTCCGAATCTGGTTTAATAACTTTCTCGGCGCTTACTGGAGAGTTGCAACAACGACTTACAATATTCTGCCGGATATATTCTCCTTCATATGGAGTCCGATCTATTTTAGCTTCTTCATTCATGTTTTTTTTGTTCTGTTTCAGCTACGACCTTTTCGGGTTTTTTTCCTGTTACCAATTCTGCTATCTCATCAGCATTCATTTCTTCCATTCTAAAAATCGTATTGTTACCCGTTATCGAATCAGTGAAGATCATCGCAACGGGAACCTCTGAACCAGCCGAGCGATTCATGAAGAAATTAAACGTTTGTTGTTTGACTATCATATTTTCGTATGTGTCTTAATCTTTTTTCCGACATCTCGACGACCTTGACGTTTATAGAATCTCCTAGAGAAGCAATACAGAGAGGGGATAATTTACACACAATCTCTGCGAGCTCCTCCTTATTTTCAGCTACAAAGTATTCTTTTTGCGTTTCTTCATCGTATATCTCTTTTCCACCGATGTATCCAGTGATCCGATATACCGTTTTCAATTCCCATGACATATATTTTTCAAGATTAAAATAATTTTCCGCTATTAAACCCAGCAAATCGAAACCAATCCGACTCCTTATATTGGTCAATATCACTTCGATAATCGTGCCTCGGTTTCCTATTTCTCGCTATAGCATTTTGTATCCCATCGGTATGTACTCTAAACAAATCTGACATCGTGATCGTTTTATCAAAACGCTCCTCAATCTTGCCACGAAATACTTTCACCATAGCCGGTACTGGTTCTCCACGTAATGCGGCCCATCCACGCTCTGTGATGCACCAGATACCCCTTACCTGTCTCTTAGATCCTTTGTAGTTTACCTTTGCGACTAGACCTAGTTTCGACGATATGGTTGTACAACAACGTACCGCAAGAGATGCGTTTAAACTCGGAACGTGCACTTGGTTTGCCTCGGTGAAATTAACGACTTCTGCTCTGCTTCGTACTTCCTGTGCCATTTTGAAGAGAAGAAGCCCACAAAGTATATTGAAACTGAATATATACTCGGTCATAGATGCGAAACAATGAGGGCATTTACTTTTATCCGCGAGTTGGGGGATCTCTTCTTTGACCTTTCTTTCGACCTCTTGGATATCGAGTCCAGATATTTTACTTACCAATTCTGGGATGTGTAGCGTCCCTTCTCGGTATGTGGTTTCGTTTTTTGTGCTCATATTTTTGTCTCTCTACTATTAATTATATATATATATAAATACAGTAGTAGTAGAGGGTGGGGATAAGTGTATTAATTTTATGGTTTAGTTAGTAATTATGCGCTCACTTTATGTTTATTTGAGGTGATTAACCTGTGCATAACTTGGGTAAATCTCTGTATAACTTTTTTGTATAATCGACATAGATAGAGTAGGAGTCATATTTATACACATACTTAGTACCAAGTTATCCACAATTAATTCACTTAGAAATTGAATGCCTGGATACGTTGTATACCGATAAACTTGGGATGTGATATTAATCCATCTCCTTTTCCCATGAGTTTTTCAGCACCAATTTCATCAAGAATTATACGACTATTAACCTCGGAAGATACCGCAAAGGATACCTTCGTGGGAAAGTTTGCCTTTATGAGACCAGTAACTATCTTAGAATCGGGTCTTTGTGTAGATATTATGAGGTGGATACCTGCGGCGCGACCCTTCTGCGCTATCTTAATAAGTAGGTCCTCGAGTTGTGATCCTCCCTTAGAAAGAACAAGATCTCCAAACTCATCTATGACACATACAATCTGCTTCATCCCAGCATCTTTATAATTTCTGGACTTGCTCGATCTCATGGCCTTGTATCGCTTCTCCATCTCCTCTGATAGCGTTAGAAGAACCGCAAGGGCATCTTCTACCGTGTAACCCATTGTCTTCGCGTTAGCCTCAAATTGAGTCAATTCAACCATCTTAGGATCTATCAGATGCAGCGCTGTAGTACTGTCTTGCATTATAATCGAGTATATAATCGAGTTTAGGAACACCGACTTACCTGATCCTGTGGCTCCAGCGACGAGCATATGAGGCATATCGTCAAGAGAAATACGTATGACCTCGCCATTTGAGTTGATACCAAGAGGTATACCGACTTCTTTGGTCCCGATAAGGTCTTTTGTGAGTGCTACAAACCTACGATCTTTCTTCGGAACTTCTACTCCCACAAATGTTGTATCTGGTATAGGAGCGATGATACGTACTCCACTGATACCGAGAGCTTGCTCTATATCCCGTGAATACCCCTGTAATGACTTCATTTTGACCCCTATTGAGGGAGAAAAGCGATATTGATGGTATGAGTTACCGTCGACCATATTCTCGTAGTGGAGGACGATTCCGTGCTCCATCAACTTTGTTGATATTTTCTCTTCGTCTTTCATGTTGTCAAAATTAATATTTTTATACTCCGCGAGCGATTTCTGTATCGCTCCTTCAAGCGCTTTCATATTGCGCACTGATGCGACTTTCTTTTTCAACACGTCTGTTATGTTGTTCACTCGGTGGATCTTCTCCTGTTTTGCCTTCTCTTCTGGTATATCGAGTCTATGTACGTATGAGATAACACTCACCTCATTGTCGTAGAGTGTGTCTATATTTGGGAGAAAGACCTGTTCTCCTGATAGAGCCCGTACCACATCTGAATAGAATCGAAGATAAAAGTCAAAGAACAATTCATTCTCTCCGTATATAATATCGTACGCCTTTGTTTGATGACCATCCGACGCATTTGTATATTTTGTTTCAGTGAAGCGCATCTTGTATGGCTCTTCTCCTGTTTCTGCGTATACAAGGAA